>Ga0194120_10000973_pt1 | contig 53503 bp, 43 predicted proteins | sample TA2MahCa65mmetaG_FD_148642 | JGI IMG/M metagenome (GOLD analysis project Ga0194120, IMG submission 148642) | Freshwater microbial communities from Lake Tanganyika, Tanzania - TA2015019 Mahale Deep Cast 65m | ecosystem: Environmental > Aquatic > Freshwater > Lake | place: Tanzania: Lake... | reverse complement strand
CTCCAATAAAATGATTAAATCATCATCTCAATTACATACAAACTGACGTAGCCCTATCATTGCTATACCAACTATAGACCTATCAAACGCATCGCCAAATCTAGATTGCATAAAATTGCCAATTTTTCATTTTAATACAAAAAATTAAATTTTGTCAACTCTATCGCACGCTGTGAATGTCTCCACATTTACAGCAAAAGCCCCACCAGCCTTAGGTTCCGGTAGAAAAGACACTCACCCACCGTGTGCCACAAGAAGACGAAACGATGGCTACTTTGGCACAAAGAGTGCTTTCATTCAAGCTAAAAACCAAGTCCAGCAAGGCTATGCCCTCACCCTACCCTTAGGGAGTAGCGCAGGAGATGAAAGATTTCGGTGATTTGTACTATTCTCAGCTACTCACCACCTTGAACAAGGGAGGTAGTCATGCTACTTCATGCGCCTTGCCATCCACCCAAAAACCGCATACTCAACGTGTTTAACTGCGGTTTCTAGATGTGCTATAGATGGGTTTTTACTAATACTGCAATCAGCACTAACAGAACCGTCGCCCAGCCAATACGGTCTACATAGTGGTGAAGACGCGCCTCCATGCGTGCACCCCCCCACTTCATCAAGCCAGCTACCAAAAAGAAACGTGAACCTCGTCCAATCACAGAAGCCAATGTAAACGGTAGCAAAGCCATGGAGAGCGTGCCAGCCGCAATGGTGAACACTTTATAAGGTATGGGTGAAAATCCTGCGACAAATATTGCCCAAAACCCCCAATCACCGAACCATATAACTGCCATTTGATAGTATGCCCAATAGCTGCTAGCCTTGAGAGGTGACGCGATGATGTCAAAAGCTATCGCACCTATCATATAACCGAATAAGCCACCCAATACAGACGTGACTGTCGTGATGAACGCAAATCGCCAGGCTCTATCAGGGCTGGCAAGGCTCATCGGCGCCAGCATCACATCTGGCGGAATCGGAAAGAATGACGATTCGGCAAAGCTAAGCAGCCCTAGGTATCTTGGAGCGTTGGGCAATCTTGCCCATTGCATGGTACGCTGATACAGCGCTGAGAAAATTTTCATTTAAGGACTTCCAGATGACATATGAACCAGCTTACCAAGTGACATAAAAAACACGGCACATTTTACCTCAAGTGCTTCGTGTGTAAATAATGCTGCATAAGCTGCTAATTGTTTACGATGACCTTCTGCTGCAAGTTGCAACGCTGCATCGCTCATGTTTTCGGGGAGGTCGGTCGTTTTGTAATCAATCACCCAACGTATGTGATTTTCAACAAATGTGCGATCAATCACATAAGTTTTGGCCACACCATCCACCCACGACGTAAATGTAAGTTCAGCATCTGCCTGCGCTCTGGCACGCAACACCCACTGACCATCCGCACTGTTAAGGGATTGAGCCAACAAATCAATAGTCTTTTGCGCGGCAGTCTCCGCCAAATCTGCGCCATGCCCCTGCTGAACCAGCCAATGTGCCATCGCAGACTTAAGCGTGGTGATGCGCGCGCTTGTCCATGACGCCAGCCCCTGCTTGGCAATTATTTCCATATAACGATGCGCCAAAGTGCCAATATCGGCCTCTATGCTGTTAATACTTGTAGGCATTGTATTTTGCTGAATCGGTTTATTCTTCTGCAATGCTTTAGCGGGCTGTAAAACTGCCGGTATTGCAAAGGTTGCCAGCCGGATAAGGCTGGGGACAAAATCCGCCATGCTATTCTGAACATCTGCCCCCACCTCGAATACTGGCTGTGATTCATAGTTCTGCACCACAGTCGGCCATAACAAATCCAAATGGGTATATTGGGCAGGTTTAATCTCACCTTTGGCATTCTGCTTAGCCACACCAACCAGATGCAGCTTGCGTTCTGCACGCGTAGCAGCCACATAGAGTACGCGAGCAACTTCATTGGCATCGCGCTCATGCTCGCGCGCTTCTAGGTAATCATATGGGCTGACCTTGTCTTTATCCCGTGCGCCCTTGGGGACAAATGGCGCTGCCAGCAACTCACGCCGGTGATCTATTAGCACTTCTTCCCAGAGCACGAGCGGTTTATCATCATAATTTCCTCCAACGACCGCCCCCAAACCTGGCAGAATCACCGTATCAAACTCCAAACCTTTCGATTTGTGTATTGTCATCATCTGCAAATTGGCACCGTGACTATCCGGTGCGGCAAATAGCTTGGTGATTTCACTTGCCATGCGCTCAGGTGAAAACTGATTGCTACGGTCAAGACGGTCTAAGCAGTTAAAAAATGTCTGCACATCCACCACATCGCTCTGCGCCCACAAGCAGGCGGTGCCATTGAGCATTAACCATACACCACGCACCCAGCGACTGACATTCATGCGTCCCTGAGTTGCAAAAGCCTCGGCGAGTATATCGCGCATATGTAGCAAACGTGTCTTTTCATCCAACTGACTCAGCAACACATCATTTTGCATTAGTGTCCATATCGTGCTTTGATGGTCATGACCTGCCAGCGTATGCAGATCTTTCAAAGTCAATCCGCACCAAGGTGCACGTAGAATCGCCAGCCAATGCACGCGATCCGCGCGGTGGTGCAAGGCATATGTCAGCGAAAGCAAATCTTGCACCACCTGCCGCCCCTGCAAAGCCTCTATTTCCACCGCCTGAAAAGGCATATCTCTGAAATCTCTGCGTAATTTGCTTACCAGCGCTGCGAGATGTTTTTTAGACCGCACCAACACGGCTATTTTTCTTTCAGGATCGGCACGACGCTCCGCCTGAATAATGCTAATGACCGTGTCAGCCTCGCGCTGACTGGCAAGCTCGGCGGTTTCATCTAACAAGCTTATGACAGGATGCACATCCACACCCGCTTGCGACATCTCCTGTTTGGTTGCAATAAACGCACGATAATGAATTGCCCCTTGAGTCACCTCATCATTAGGCGGAAAAATAGACGCAAAGGTATGATTAATCCAGTTAACCACGGCTGGACAAGAGCGGTTATTGCGATACAGTTGTAAACGCTCTAGTTGGACATTACCAATCCCATGTTTGGCTGCATCAATAAACAAGCCGACATTGGCCTTGCGAAAACGGTAGATAGACTGCATCGGGTCACCTACCGTGAACAAAGTACGCCCATCATCTGGCTGCCATCCCAGTGTCAGCTGTTCTAGTAAGGTAATCTGACTAGGGCTGGTATCCTGAAATTCATCTACTAACAGATGCTGAATCTGGTAATCCAGCTTTAGCGCCAATTCTGTGGGTTCACCAAAGTGATTGGTCATGGCATGTGTGGCACGCTGCGCTATTTCCGAAAAATCCACCTCTCCAGCTCGCTGAAAAGTGAGCCACAGCTCGGCAACAGCCAGATTCAGTAGCTTGGAAAGTATGGTGATGACTTGCCAGTCCGTGTTTTCATGACTGAGATCAGGCAGGTTACGCACACGGTGCAAGACACTTAAATCAGCAATTGACGCAATCACGTCAGCCAAGACCTGCTTTTGTGCACGCCCATCGTCAGTGGCAGGAAAACCAAACTTAACATTGAGGCCAGCCAATTTGCGCGGCTCGCCTTTATCTGTCAGCACAAAATCCGCCAGGGCACGCCACATCGTCAGGCACGCTTGACTGCTGGTCATCGGCGTTTCCCAGTCTGCCAATAAAGCTACCGCATGATCAAAAGGCAGATTAGATGCAGCAAAACGCGCTACCGCCATCAGCTCATGCTGCACTCTGGCATTGATCGCCTGCTCAACAAAGGCTAGATCATGCTCTACCAGATATTGCAGTGTCTGCTGCAATGCATTCGATTCGACCTCATGCTGCGCGTGATGTAGCCACTGATCACGCTTTTCCAACATCACCACCAACAGGTTTTTTAATTTGCTGGCATCGTTATCCAAATAACGTAGGGCAGCTTTAACTATTTCGCCATGCGTTTTATCTTCAAGCAGTGCCAGCGTCTGTTCTGCAACCTGCGCATACAAACCATCTGCATCTTCTGTCACACGCGGCTGCGCGCCAAAGCGGCTCATTAACGGCATTTGTCTGACCAGATGAGCGCATAAGCTATCAATAGTAAAAATGCGAAGACGGGATGGGTTCTCAATCAACTGCCAGTCTTTCAACTGCGCATGTTGCAAGGCTTGCAGGCTTAAATCATAGGTGATCTGTTTATGCGCTTGCTGAGGCTTCTCCTGATTAGCCGCTTTTATCAGGCTATCCATAATCCGTAAACGCATCTCCGCAGCGGCTTTATTGGTAAAGGTAATCGCAATAATTTCTTCAGGCGCACTCACCGTTGTCAGCAGTTTCAGATAACGCTGCGTCAGCAGCTCGGTTTTACCCGCACCTGCTGGTGCCTCTACAATAAATGAAGTCAGCTCCAGCGCACGCAAACGGCTGTGTGTATCAGCAGCAAGATCAAAAGACTGATGCACGGTCATTCTGCATTCTCCTGAAAACGCTCGAATTGCAGCTTGCGTTCAGGCAAACGTAGCAATGGCAATACCTCACAATACATGAGTTCATTTTCATTCGAGAACCTTACGGCAGATACTCCGCCTTTCAGCTCTTCTGCGATAGCTTCGATACTGGTTTTCCAGTGTGCCAGCAAACTGGACCAGTTGCTAAAGTCCTGAATAAAAACAGGCTTGCGCTGAGTTGACTCTGCCGAAAAAATGTCTTCTGTTACACCAGAAAAAGCATGCTCCGCCGTTTTGACCATACCAAAGTACACCCCAGAAATCTGTGTAGCATCCTGCGCATAGAAAGTGGCATAAATGGGCAGTTGGGGTTCGGTGATACGGTCCTCACCCCAGCTGCTAGTCTTGGGTGCTTGTCCGGTTTTGTAATCCACAAACACTAGTCCACCAGTTGTTAGCGCATGAATCCTGTCAATTTTAAGTGTCACTTCTATGCCACGAATGTCAACTTTTTTCTCTGCTTCACAGGCAATGATCTTGAATGACACGCCGTTATTTTTTTCAAACAGTAGCCAATCGCCAACCAGTATCGTCAGACGCTCCTGCTCTAGCGCAAGCACTGTATCTGAAACAACATCGTTTTCTGCAACAAAACTCTGTATCGCATAATGCACCGCCTGCACTAGCGATTTAGCCAAATCATTACTACTCATATCACGCAGGTCTGCGTAATGGCGCTTACGCCAGAAATGTTCCAGCACGCTATGCACCAGTGAACCACGCGACAAGTTGTCCAAACCAGAGACCGCCACTTTAAGCGCCTTAGCCCCCAAGCGATACTGGTAGAACGCCCACGCTGGGCAAATCGCCTGCGCTTTCAGTAAGCCCGTACCGCCAGAAACATGCTCGCCTTCCCTCACCGCTGGCGCGATGTAATCATCCACATGCTCCAGCTCACCTTGTACATGACTTAATTGTTCTGCCAGTGTTTCAGCCAAGGGGATCGCCAGAGATAACGCGCTACCAATAGCCGGAATATCTTTCATCAGTGGTGACACACGCAGCTGACTCTCGCCTTCCATCCTGCTACTGGAAAAGATAATCGTTTTTGCTGAATGCAATAGCCGACGATGTATCGTTGCAGCAAATGCAGCCTGCACGCTATTATCTGCGTTAGGCACAGCAGCGGCACGCTGTACGAAAGCGGGCAACAATGGATTCGGTCTGGCTAGCGATGGCCAGATATGGTCATTCATATGCATGCACCAGATCGCGTCCACAGGCGAACTCAGGCCCTCCATGATGCCAAGAATCTGTATGGAAGGCGCATGCTCGGTTTCCGCCTGAAACACTTGGCCGAGGCAAATCTGCTGCATGTAATGCACGGCCTCGCCCGCATTTAGGCGCTTACGCAACACATCCAGTTTTGCTAATTGCTGCAATGCCTTTTGCCACGCAGTCATTGCCTGATACTCCAGACTACTGATACTACGCTCACCTGGCCATTTCAGCGCATCCAGCAGGCGATCAAACACCAGCGCCCACTGCGAAGGTTCCATTCTTCTTGCTAGGCTAATCGCAATGGCTGCATCAAGGTCAGCCAGCAGAGCAGCCAGCGACAAACCGCTATCCTGCTGCTTTTGTACAAACGCTGTAAATCGTGACAAGCTGAACTGTGTGGGCAAATGCTCGCGCATTCTCGCATCCAGCAAAGCACGGGCATCTGCTTCACGCTGGCTGGCAGACCAAAATGGCGACAGTAGCATCGCTGATATATCCACCTGATGCAGACGTGGACTCACCAGTATGCGCAGCAAATTAAGCGCTGCTTGAATAACAGGCTGCTCGGCCAGAGGTGTCCCCAAAGAAAAATTATAATGCCGCTCCATGTCTGCCATTGCTGGTCGCACGCTTGCAGGATAAAACACATCATCCAGCAAATCTGCCAACTGATTTCTCACCTCACTCAAACGCGGCACCACAATTGCCAACTTGGCCGTTGGCTTTTCAATCAAATATTGCTTGACCCATGCAACGGCAGCACGACATTCAGCCGCTTGATCCTGCAAGCTTGCATGCTGTGCTACGGCAGTTTCTGCTGTAGTTGTTAGATAGTCGATTATCTCAACACCACGCTGTATCAGAATCTCGCGCAGACGCTGCTCCTGTGGTGCCGTTTGATCAAAACCCGCAAAAGCTATTTGCGGAGGGAGTACACAACGAGTGTGCGACAATTGAGAGAGTTGCCAATCTACATAACGTACATTTTCCAGCACGTTCAACTCGCCACAACGCTGCTGAAACATACGCTGCCAATCAATAAACTGGCGCGCCTCTTCTGCCAGATATGCTCTGGGCAGGTGCATATTCCAAGCAACTACATAACGATTCGCCTCCATCGCCGCACTTGCCAAGCCAGATACATCAAACAAATCGCCAAAAGCATTTTTTTTCAGCGCTTGTGTAATCACTTCTTCCCACAATAGCTGCTCATTGAATGTACTCAGCGCATAAGGCGGCATCACCTCGTCAATCTGACCGATGAGCAGACTTTCTTCAATCACACTTTCCTGCCATTGCGATAGCGTCTGCACATTAGGGCTTTGCCATTGAACATCTCCTGCCTGGTGAAACTTAACAGCAATATCCGCCTGAATACTGCGTGCAAGCCGTGCAGATGAGCAAAGAATAATGGGGATGAAGGTCATATCAGAATTCTATAGCCTTATTTTATGAAGGCAAATAAAATGTCACACCTAATTGAAACCAATTTCATCAACCGCAACCGCTCAGGAAATACCATGTTGTTCGCCACCAAACATTGGGTTAAATACAGCTTACTACTGCTCGCAATTTCCATCGCACTCTTTGCTCTCTACATTTGGGCATCACTCACTTGGGTCTATTCTTCCGGCGAGCGTGCAGGCTACGTACAGAAACTTTCGAATAAAGGCTGGGTCTGCAAAACCTACGAAGGCGAACTGATACTGGTTTCCATGCCTGGCACGCAGGCAGAAAAATTCTTTTTTACCGTACGTGATAAAAGCGTAGCCCAGAAAATTGACGACACAGTAGGTCAACGCGTGCGATTGGTTTATGAAGAGCACAAAGGCATTCCAAGCAACTGCTTTGGCGAAACCAGTTACTTTGTCCATGATGTGCAGTTATTGGATAAAAAATAATGGCCGTGAAGAAGTTGGCTGTCAATGACGAGAAGAACTACATCACCCCCGAGGGTTTTGCCGCCCTCAAGGCAGAGTTTGAGCAACTCTATAAGATCGAGCGCCCGGAAGTGGTGCGCACCGTTTCATGGGCTGCCGGTAACGGTGACAGAAGCGAAAATGGTGATTATATCTACGGAAAACGCCGTTTACGCCAAATAGACAGCCGCTGCCGTCACTTGATGCGGCGCATGGATCTAGCTGAGATCGTTGATTCCAACTTGCAACAACATCTGGAAAAAATCTATTTTGGTGCTTGGGTGACCTTATACCATCTTGAAAATGACACCGAACACGTATACCGCATCGTGGGTAAAGACGAGCTGGACCCCTCCAAGGGCTATATCAGCTGGGTCTCCCCTCTAGGCAAAGTCATGTTAGGTAAAACCATCGGCGATACCATTCGCACCAGCACTCCCAAAGGAGAAGAAACTTTTGAAGTCATTGATGTTCATTATCAGAAATCCAGTCCGTCACAATGAAGCGCTGGGACATTTTCTGTAAGATCGTCGATAACTTCGGCGACATTGGCGTCTGCTGGAGACTGGCGCGGCAGTTGCAGCATGAACACCATCTCAATGTGCGGCTATGGGTCGATGATCTACTGGTCGCCCAACAACTGATTCCAGAACTGGACACATCACTGCAAACGCAAACTATCGCAGGCATCATCATTGCTGCATGGCAACCAGATACTCAGTTTGATGAAGCTTCCGAAGTGGTGGTCGAAGCCTTTGGCTGTGATCTACCTGAACCCTACCAAGCCAAGATGCACCCCCATACGCGCTGGATTAACCTGGAGTATTTGTCCGCAGAACCTTGGGTACAAGATTTCCATGCCCGTCACTCTAAACGTGGCAGCCTCACCCGTTATTTTTTCTTTCCTGGATTCAATCTACTCACGGGTGGCTTAATCAGAGAGAGCGATATTGTTTTAAGCCATCAACAGTATGCGAACTACCCACCGCTCAATAAATTATGGTCACAAGCATTGGGCACCCCCAAGCAAGACCGATTAAACGTCTCCCTGTTTTGCTATCCGCATGCGCCGATTCAAGGGCTGCTGACTGCAATGGCGGATGCAAATCAGGAAACTGATTGTTACGTACCCGCCAGCAAGATATTATCTGTTATTGGCAAATTCTTTAATCAAGACCAGATTGAGATTGGTGACACATACACCCTAGGCAATCTACATGTTCATGTGATCCCATTTCTCCGTCAGCAAGAATATGACCAGCTACTGGTCTTATGTGACATAAATTTCGTGCGCGGCGAAGATAGCTGGGTACGCGCCATCTGGGCAGGCAAACCGTTTATATGGCAACCCTATTTACAGACCGAACAGGCTCACCTGAGCAAACTGAATGCATTTCTGGACACTTACTATGCTGACTGCGAGCCATCAGCAAAGGTAGCGACATATGAAGCCCATCGCGCCTGGTGCTCAAGCGATATCAGCGCATCGGTATGGCAAAATTACATAAGCCACCGCCACCCCCTTCAGAACCATAGTCTAGCGCAATGCGACCGCCTGACCAGACAAACAGACCTCGCTAGTAACTTAGTGATTTTTAGTGAAAAAATCCAAAATAATCAGGTATAATTCGCGCTTTTCGAATTTAGACTTTAAAGCAAAAGGCTCCCCATGAAAACAGCACAAGAACTCCGCGTAGGCAACGTGGTGATGGTAGGAAATGATCCACTCGTTGTCGTCAAGACCGAATACAACAAATCCGGCCGTAACTCTGCCGTAGTGAAAATGAAATTCAAGAATCTGCTCACTGACACACCAAGTGAGAACGTATACAACGCTGGTGACAAATTCGACGTAGTGATTCTGGACAAAAAAGAAGTGACCTACTCATACTTTGCTGATCCTGCTTACGTGTTCATGGATGCTGAATACAATCAATATGATGTCGACAGCGAATACATGACCGACGTACTGCCATATCTTGAAGATGGCTTGGCTGCTGATTTACGTTTCTACAATGAAAAAGCGATCTCCGTTGAAATTGCTAACTCTGTAGTACGTGAAATCACTTACACAGAACCTGCTGTTAAAGGCGACACTTCTGGTAAAGTACTTAAACCAGCTAAGATCTCAACTGGTTTCGAGGTTGCTGTTCCACTCTTCGTGAATCAAGGCGACAAAATTGAGATTGACACCCGCACTGGCGAATACAAAAACCGTGTAATGAAATAATCCAACACCGATTAAAAAAGGGAGCATCTGGCTCCCTTTTTTTATGCCTCAAGCAATGTAAATCGCGTTAATATAGCTAAACATAAAAAGTTGGGGGCGTATATGAGCGACAAACAACTCGTCGCACTGAAAGCTGCAACACATTTCATTACCGTTGCAGACACCATAAAACTGGTGAGTCATATCGGAAAGAACTTTATGATTCCTATTGAGGTCATCCCCTTTTCATGGAAACTGGCCGATATGGCATTGATCGCCGAAAATGGTACCGTTAGTGAGTTGGGCGCCTGAATCCCATGCCTAGCCAAGCCATCTTGCGTAGCTACTTCATCTCACTGCTATTCCTACTGTTCACTGCCTGCAGTCCGACAGATGAACAAGATAAACTTCCCAACATAGACCCCAATAAAAAAGAAATTGTCTTTGTCACTCACAATGGTCCAGTCACTTATTACCTGAATAGCGAGGGGAAGCCTGCAGGCATCGAATATGATCTTGCCACCTTGTTTGTAAAAGAATATGCCCCCGACCACGAAATCAGATTCGTATTGGTGAGCAGCATCAGTGATGTGATTCCAGCACTACTCAAGAACAAAGCTCACTTTGCAGCAGCCAACCTGACTGTCACTAAAATGCGCCAAGAACTAGTGCAATTCACAAAGTCGTATCAAGAGACTCAACAGCAGCTTGTTTTTAACGATGAAGTGCATAAAAAACCTAAAGATGTTGCAGCGTTGGTGGGCAAAAGCATCGTAGTACCGGTTGGCACCAGCTATGCAGAGAGTCTGGCCAAGATTCAGCAAGAAATCTCCGAGATCAGCTGGAGTACGCGCAAACAAACCAACACTGAAACGCTACTGGAAGAAGTTGCAAACAATGTTTTGGACTTCACCGTTGCCGATAGCCACCTTGTTGCCATCATGCAAAACTACCTACCCAACCTAGCGGTCGCTATGCCAATAGGCAAACCAGACAAGATCGCGTGGGCAATGTCCAAAAACGCCGACCCGAAACTTAAAGCGAAGGCGAATGCTTTTTTTGACAAGATTCAAAAAGATGGTAAGTTACGCAATCTGCTCGACCGATACTATGGTAGCTCTAAACGGCTTAACTCACTGGATGTCACTGCCTTCTTGCAGCGTAGCAACACTCTCCTACCGAGATATATCCACTTATTCAAACAGGCACAGGAGCTAACAGGATTAGACTGGCGACTTTTGGCAGCGGTGAGCTATCGAGAATCACATTGGGACACATACAACACCTCACCGACCAATGTACGCGGGCTGATGATGCTCACAGAAGAAACAGCTGACCAAATGGGGGTAAGCGACCGACTAGACCCCAAGCAGAGCATTCCTGCTGGTGCTAAATATATCATGAAGCTTAAAGATCTCGTGCCAGACCGTGTTCCGGAACCAGACAGAACCTACATGGCACTCGCTGCCTATAACATCGGTTACGCCCACGTAGAAGATGCAAGGGTACTGGCAAAACGCCTGGGACTGAATCCGGACAATTGGGCGGATATCAAAAAAACATTGGTGCTACTCAATAATCCGGAATACTTTACTACCGTCAAATACGGCTATGCCAGTGGCGGTGCGCCAGTGATATTTGTTGAATCTGTGCGGAGCTATCAACGGATTTTAGAGCGTTATCAACCCAGCTATGACCCTGATATGAACAAGTTCAGGATAGCCCAAAACTAATTGGGATGAATCACGTCTTGATCGTTCATGTAAGATCTCAACACCTTAGGAATCAGCACACTGCCGTCGGCTTGCTGACAATTCTCCAACACCGCCACCAACGTGCGACCCACTGCCAGACCTGATCCGTTCAAAGTATGCACCAGCTCAGGTTTACCCGCCTCGTTGCGGAATCGTGCCTGCAAACGACGTGCTTGGAACGCCTCACAATTAGACACCGATGAGATTTCCCGGTAGGTATTTTGCGCAGGCAACCAGACTTCTAGATCGTAGGTTTTCGCTGCACCAAAGCCCATATCACCTGCGCATAAAGACACTACACGGTAAGGTAACTCAAGGGCCTTAAGAATGTTTTCTGCATGACCGACCATTTCTTCCAAAGCGGCATAACTGGTGTCAGGATGCACGATCTGCACCATTTCCACTTTATCGAACTGATGCTGACGTATCATACCCTTGGTGTCACGACCATACGAGCCAGCCTCGGAGCGAAAGCAAGGCGTATGCGCAGTCAATTTTATCGGCAGAGATTCTAAGGATACGATCTCATCGCGCACGGTATTGGTCAGCGTCACTTCTGAGGTTGGAATAAGATACAGCTTGCTGTCATTATGCACTAGCGAGAACAAATCCTCTTCGAACTTGGGGAGTTGACCCGTTCCCAATAGCGTCTCTGCGTTCACCATATAGGGGGTGTAGCATTCTGTATAACCATGTTGCTCTGTTTGAGCATCTAACATGAACTGCGCTAGCGCACGATGAAGCTTGGCCACGGGGCCTCGCATTAATGTGAAGCGTGTCCCAGAAAGCTTGGCACCGGTATCAAAGTCCAGCCCCAAAGGCATGCCGACATCCGTATGATCTTTGATCTCAAAATCAAAATCGCGTGCAAAACCGACCCTACGTACCTCGACATTATCGGCATCGGAATGACCTTGTGGCACACTTTCGTGTGGCAGATTAGGAACATTCAACAATAGTTGCTGCAATTCTGTCTGCAACTCACTCAGGCGCACCTCATCTGCTTTCAACTGATTGCCCAACCCTGCGACCTCAGCCATGATCGCAGACACATCCTCACCCTTGGCTTTGGCAATCCCAATCTGTTTGGACGCCTGGTTACGCTTGGTCTGCAAATCCTGTGTTCGAGTTTGTACCGCTTTCCGCTCACTTTCCAATGCTGTGAATTTCACCGCATCAAACTCAAAACCACGACGACGCAACTGCGCAACTACACCTTCTAAATCTCTTCTTAATGCTTGTATATCTAACATTCTAATTCCTAAATATTTATTAAACCGCCGATTATCAGCAGTTAAAAAGAATTTTCTAACTTGCTGCGATGAAGGCTAAATTTATTTTTTCGCTTTTTTATCTAACTCTTTTAAATGGTTTAATTTTTCTGCTATTTTACCCTCAAGCCCACGTGGCGTGGGGTGATAAAAACTTTGTGGAGATAAGTCGTTGGGGAAATAATGCTCGCCTGCCGCATAGGCTTCAGGCTCATCGTGCGCATAACGATATTCCTTGCCGTAGTCCAACGCCTTCATTAACTTGGTCGGCGCATTGCGTAAATGCAAAGGCACTGGACGGGATCTATCCTGTGCAACAAAAGCTTTGGCCTGATTGTAGGCCATATAAGCTGCGTTGCTCTTTGCCGCCACGGCCAGATAAATCACTGCATTAGAGAGCGCCAGCTCACCTTCTGGAGAACCAAGCCGCTCATAAATCTGACAAGCCTCTAACGCCATCGTCTGCGCACGCGGATCAGCGATACCGATATCCTCCACGGCCATACGCACGATGCGACGACCTAAATAAAGAGGATCCGCACCGCCATCGATCATGCGTAGGAACCAATATAAAGCTGCATCCGGGTTAGAACCACGCACCGATTTATGTAACGCAGAAATTTGGTCATAAAATGCTTCGCCACCCTTATCAAAACGGCGTAATTTACTGGCCATCGTCGTTTGCAAAAAGGTTTCGTCGATTTCGGTGACCTGAGCGCCTTCAGCTGCATTAAATAAACCTTCAGCAAAATTCAGCAGACGCCTTGCATCGCCATCCGCATACGCCAACACCTGCTCACGCACCGCATCAGTGAGCCTGACTTTTTCCGCAACGAGCAACCTCGCCCGCTCTAACAGCAAGGCCAACTCAAGCTCAGATAATGCGTTCAGCACAAACACTTGTGCGCGACTTAGCAACGCACTGTTCACTTCGAACGAAGGATTTTCTGTCGTAGCGCCAATAAAAGTGATTAGACCACTTTCAACAAACGGCAAAAAAGCATCTTGCTGACCTTTGTTAAAGCGATGCACCTCATCCACAAACAATATCGTTTTACGACCATGCTGCTGCAAGGTGAGTTCAGCGCGCTCAACCGCCTCACGGATATCTTTAATGCCAGAAAGCACGGCAGATATAGGGATAAATTCCGCATCAGCCGTATTGGCAATCAAACGCGCCAAAGTGGTTTTACCTACACCTGGTGGCCCCCATAAAATCATAGAAGGCAATTTGCCAGACTTGAAGGCAAGCCGCAACGGCTTACCCTCGCCCAGCAGGTGCGACTGACCAACTACCTCATCAATAGTTTGTGGGCGCAACCTTTCAGCGAGCGGAGCTTGAGGGCGATGAGACTGAAAGAGACTATTCAAAGTTAATTAAGGAGACACGAAACAGATTCACATGACCGCAATGACATTCCATTCTCAATGGCAATACAGAGAAGTGCCCTAAAGGATAGTTGTTGGTGATAAACATCAATTGACGCTACTCCCCCACGACATCTACGCCCTTGGGTGGCTGAAATAGGAATGACTTTTCATCCAGTTCTGGGTTGCTTTCAAATTGAGTAAACACAATTTTGGTATAGTGTCCAAAGCTGTCAATCAATGACAACTCTTGCAATTGGTCACCCTTAAAACCCAACAGAATCTTCTCATACCCACCTTCCTTATCTTTGGGATTGGCAGCCACCCAATCCAGCCCGCCTTTAGCATAAGCGTTTACCAGCTTAAAGCTTTTATCTACAGACTCATTGCCCGCTAACAACGCAGCTGGACTGCCCCCCAATGCCTTACTCACCTCTCTCACCGTCACCTGAGCCAAATCGGTGTCATACAACCAGATTTGCTTTCCGTCACTGATAATCTGCTGTTGGTAGGGTTTGTTGTAATCCCATCTGAATTTGTTAGGACGCTTCAACTGCATTACGCCATCCACATCCTGTACTTTCCTTCCCTGCTTATCTGTCACAACTTGATGGAAGTTTGCACGTATCGACTTTGTGCGCTCATAAAAAGCTTTTACGCTCTCCATGCCATCCGCATACGCCCATTGGCTAAACAGCAACATCCCCAATAGGCAAAATTTGACGGGGATTATTTTTCGCATCACATTCACTCTTTGCAATTTAAGCTTCCTGATGAGGTACAAGTATTTCCCGATTGCCATTGCTCTGCATAGCCGATACCAAGCCGGCACGCTCCATATCTTCAATCAATCGTGCTGCACGGTTATAGCCGATGCGCAGTTGCCGCTGTACAGAGGAAATGCTGGCTCGGCGCGTCTTCAGTACAATAGCAACGGCTTCATCATAGAGCGGGTCGACTTCAGAACCTCCCCCACCGCCAAAATCCGCTGAAAAATCATCACCCCCCTCTTCAGCTTCGTTGGTCAAAATACCTTCTATGTAGTTTGGCTCGCCCTGCGCCTTGAGATAATCCACCACCTTATGCACTTCCTGATCTGAAACGAAAGCACCATGAATACGCAATGGATAGCCAGTTCCAGGCGGCAGGTACAACATATCCCCCTGCCCTAGCAAAGCCTCTGCACCCATCTGATCTAAAATCGTGCGCGAATCAATCTTGCTGGAAACTTGAAATGAAATGCGCGTCGGCACATTCGCTTTAATCAGGCCAGTAATCACATCCACCGATGGGCGCTGTGTCGCCAGCACCAAATGAATACCAGAAGCACGCGCTTTTTGCGCCAAGCGCGCAATCAACTCTTCAACCTTCTTACCTACCACCATCATCAAATCAGCCAACTCATCAATCACCACCACAATCAATGGCATCTCATCCAATGGCTCAGGATCATCGGGGGTTAAACTGAATGGATGAGATATTTTCTCGCCCACTTTGGCTGCGTCTTTAATTTTTTGATTGTAGCCTGCCAGATTACGCACCCCCAGCATGGACATGAGTTTATAGCGACGCTCCATCTCTGCCACACACCAGTTTAATGCATTGGCAGCCTGCCGCATATCGGTCACCACGGGGGCCAGCAAATGTGGAATGCCTTCATAAACAGACAGTTCCAGCATTTTTGGATCAATTAGAATCATGCGTACCTGACTTGCATCCGCCTTGTACAAAATACTCAATATCAAGGCATTAATCGCCACAGACTTACCAGAGCCTGTGGTACCCGCCACCAGCACATGCGGCATTTTGGCCAGGTCAGCCACCGCTGGTTTGCCACCAATATCCTTACCTAATGAAATAGCAAGAGGGGAGTGTATATCAGCATAAACCTTGCTACCCATGATTTCAGACAAATAGACGACTTGTCGTTTAGGATTAGGAATCTCCAAACCCATGCAAGTTTTACCCGGTATTGTTTCCACTACCCGTACGCTGACCACCGATAGCCCACGCGCCAAGTCTTTTGCAAGATTCGTCACCTGGCTGCCTTTCACACCTGGTGCTGGTTCCAGCTCATACCGTGTAATGACAGGCCCTGGCAATGCGGTCAGCACTTTAACCTCGATACCAAAATCCATCAGCTTGCGTTCAATTAAGCGTGAAGTGAAATCCAACGTCTCGGCAGACGGCAACTCTACTGTGCCTGATGGATTATCCAGAAGATGAATCTGCGGCAAAAGTGTGTCTGGATGAGACTCAAACAAAGTTGCCTGCTTTTCTTGCTGCACACGCTCACTCTTGACAATTTCCAACACCGGAACTTCAATTTGAAGCGGTTCGCGATCCACAGCTCGTTTACGCTCATTTTCTACATATTCCGTACGCTCCAACTCAACCGCTTTCCCAGCCTTTCTATCCTGCCAGTCACTCCATTGAGATTGAAGTAGCGCATACCCAGCTATCACCCCCCCCCCGAGCTTCTCGATGATCATGATCCAAGACCAGCCGGTAAAGAGACTAAATCCAACTAAAAATATCAGTAACAACAACATGCTAGAACCAATATAGCCGAACAGCCCCCGCAAGCCAGTGTCCACCGCCGCACCCAACATTCCTCCCGGTACAAGTGGAAGCTCTGCAGGCAGACCCACCAGATGACCTGCTTCCAGAGCGCTGGAGGCCACCAACATCAGAGCAAACCCCATAAAATTGAACAACAAAAATGGTTGCTCATCCGGGTCTTCGACTTCAAGTTTTAGGTAAACGAACCACATGGCATAAAACGACAATACGGCCCACCACCAAGCAGAAAAGCCAAAGACGTATAGCAGTAAATCTGAAACCCACGCACCGACACTGCCACCACTGTTATGAACCACGGCACCATTCGGAGCCATGTGTGACCAAGATGAATCTTCAGGATAGTAGGTAAACAAGATAACGGTAACATAAAGACCCACGAGCACCAGAACTAGCCACCACGCCTCTTTGATTAACTTTCTGGCGAGCGCACTGGACCTTGTCGTTTCGACCGCTCTACGCGCGTTCGCTGGTTTTGATTTTTTGAAAAACAAGATAATTAAAACCTTTAGCTGTTTTTAATAACGGTTTTTAATTATAGCAGTATCAAAGTAAGTGCGTAGCGATTAGAATACTGCCATTATTCAAGGATTTTTCCATACTCTTTTCGTTGAGTCTGCACCCATCAATTGGCAGACACAGGGTGTCACTATTTTAGAAAGCAATCTTTATGACAACAAAACATGCGCACTTACTTATTTTAGGCTCAGGTCCTGCTGGTTACTCTGCTGCCGTTTATGCGGCACGCGCCAATCTAAAACCTGTACTTATCACTGGTATTGCACAAGGCGGTCAGCTCATGACCACTACAGAAGTGGACAACTGGCCTGCCGATGTCGATGGCGTGCAAGGTCCTGAGTTAATGGCACGTTTTCAGAAACATGCCGAGCGCTTCAACACAGAAATGATTTTTGACCACATACACACCACCCACCTCAGCGAAAAACCTATCCGTCTGGTAGGTGACAGTGGCGAATACACCTGTGATGCACTCATTATTGCAACAGGCGCTTCTGCTAAATATCTGGGCATTCCAAGTGAAGAAAAGTTCTCAGGCCGAGGCGTTTCGGCTTGCGCCACCTGCGATGGCTTTTTCTACCGAAATCAAGAAGTCGCGGTCATAGGTGGCGGCAATACCGCCGTTGAAGAGGCACTCTATCTGGCCAACATTGCCAGCAAGGTCACGCTGGTGCACAGACGTGACAAATTCAAAGCAGAAGCTATTCTAGTAGACAAACTCATGTCACGCGTTGCCGAAGGTAAGATCGTGCTAGAGACGTTCTCTGCTTTGGATGAAGTGTTAGGTGATGACAGCGGTGTTACAGGCATGAGAATCAAAAACGTCAATGATGGCTCTACCAAAGACATTGCGTTACAAGGTGTGTTCATCGCGATCGGGCACAAACCCAACACCGACATCTTTGAAGGTCAGCTCGAGATGGAAGGTGGTTACATCGTCACGCAAATGGGCCGCACTGGCAATGCGACCGCCACCAGCATTCCAGGCGTATTTGCAGCCGGTGATGTGCAAGACCATATCTATCGTCAGGCCGTCACCAGTGCAGGAACGGGCTGTATGGCAGCATTGGATGCCGAACGCTATTTGGATAATTTGAAATAAACCTATCTCGGCCTTTCCAGATTGAACCTAGAGAAAGCAGTTGAGAATAATACAAATCACTGCAAACCCTCATCCCCAGCCCTTCTCCCGCGGGGAGAAGGGGGTAAATTCCCTCTCCCTGTGGGAGAGGGTAAAGCCTTGCTCAGCTTGCCTTGGCTTCCAATTTGCTATTTCAACTGCGGTTTTTAGGTTGAATGGTCTGGAAAGGCACATCTAGCGATGAAAACACTCAGCGAACAGATCAAGCAAGTTAAATCAAAGATAAAACAGAAACCGATAGCCAGTCCAGCACCGGTTGAAGTTAAGTCCCCGACTGAAGAGAATTTGTTTCATGTTGCGGTTAAAGATGCACGTCCTCTACCTGATGAAATCAAGCATGCGCACTTGCATCATCCTCAAAAAAAGCCCAAGCCTGTCCCTAAACAATTCATTCTTGATGAGCAACAAGCGTTAGCGGATTCTCTTTCCGACCATTACATTCCCACACATGAACTCGAAACCGGAGAAGAGCTGCTTTATCTACGCGATGGCCACTCACCGGACATTCTCAGCAAACTTCGCCGTGGACATTGGGTGGTACAGGCCGCCATCGACCTGCATGGGCTGATTAGCGATGAAGCCAGGCTATATGTATCGACTTTTATTCACGACTGTAAAAAAAGAGGTATTCGCTGCGTTCGTATCGTCCATGGCAAGGGGCTGGGCTCTCGCAATCGAGAGCCGGTACTTAAAAACAAACTGCGTGGCTGGCTTATTCAAAAAGATGAAGTGATTGCCTACGCTGAGGCTCGCAAACAAGATGGTGGGAGTGGCGCGGTCATCGTGCTACTCAAAGCCTGATGGTCACCCTCTTCAGTCTACTAAAGTCGGGGAAGTCCAAAGTCCAGTCTGGATTTAAATAGCAAATTTAGCATGTTGCACAATCGTACATACTGCCTCAGCGGCAATTCCTTCTGCGCGACCTGTAAATCCCAGTTTCTCTGTCGTGGTCGCCTTCACATTGACCTGATTCTCGTGAATTTGGCAATCAGCGGCAATGTTACCGCACATGGCAGCAGTGAGCGGGCTAAGCTTTGGGGCCTCACAAATCACCGTTGCATCAATATTGCCCACGTCATACCCCTTTTGCTTCAACAATCCCACGACATGACGCAATAATTGGCGTGAGTCGATTCCTTTGTAGCGCATATCACTAGGCGGAAAATGTTTGCCGATATCGCCCAAAGCGGCAGCCCCTAACAAGGCATCGCAAACGGCATGCAATAGCACGTCCGCATCAGAGTGCCCATCCAGACCTTTGTCATGCGCTATTTCCACACCTCCGATAATACATTTACGCCCCGTGACCAAGGCATGCACATCAAACCCATGTCCAACTCTAATCATAAAATGTCCTTTTGCATGAGTATCTCCATTAAGGCGATATCCTGCGGGTAAGTGATTTTCATATTGCGCAAGGACCCCGCCACCAGCTTAGGCTGCAAGCCAAGCGCCTCAACTGCCTGCGCTTCATCTGTGGGGGTGCCACTAAAGCTCTGTAATGCATCCTTTAACAAAGCATAACGAAACATCTGCGGTGTTTGCGCTTGCCATAGTGCATCTCTGGGAATAGTGCTTAGCACACGCGAGTCGGCATTAGACTGCTTCAAGGTATCTGCCAGCGGCAACGCCAGCAAGCCACCGACCGTATCCTGCGCCAAGGCATCCAATAAAGTGTTCAACAATCCAAGGGTCAAACCTGGTCTCGCCGCATCATGTACGAGCACCCAGTCATCATCCTCCGTCTGCGCATGGATGGCTGCTAAAGTATTCAGCACCGTTTCAGATCGAGTATCACCACCAGTGTCATGTACCTGCAAGCGACTGTTTTCATCCAACTGTAAATCACGCCAGAAATAATCTTCTGGACTTAACGCGAGATGAATACTGGCAATACGCTCACAGCTAAAAAAAGTTTGAATGCTATGCAAAACGGTCGGCTTGCCGCATAAGGGCAAGTACTGTTTAGGCATAGCACTCGCCATGCGACTACCAACGCCAGCGGCTGGGATGATGACATGAAAACGCGCCATGTTAGGTCTGGGATAATATTGAAATCATGTCCAAATTTTAACATAGTGCGTCATGTTAAGACTTGCGGATATATCTGGTTAATTGTGGAACTAAACAGTTAAGGGAACTTCTATAAATTGAGTCAGCCTACGCTGAAACACTGCGTTGGTTTTCTCGGTTTACGCGTTCCGTCACAACCGACTTGATGCTTCAGCATCTAGCGATGTTGGGGACGCCCCGTGCGGGTGTGAGCCTTTGGCACATATATTCCACGGACATGTGCGGGTAAATACTGCATCCCAATCCTGCATCTTAGAAGTACTCTTAATCTTCTGTAGTCGAAACAATTTTATGAATACTCAAATCGGCGCCATCGAACTCTTCTTCTGCACCAAGACGAATTCCCACGAGCTTTTTGAGCGTACCGTAAACAATGTATCCGCCAGCAAGCGCGATCACAACGCCCATCGCCGTCCCCACTAACTGGGATGCAAAGCTAACACCACCTAGGCCACCCAAAGTTTTGCAACCAAAGATGCCTGCGGCAATACCGCCCCAAGCGCCACATAAACCGTGAAGCGGCCACACACCCAGCACATCATCGATTTTTAAGCGAGTTTGCGTCAAATTAAATGCCCATACGAACAGGACTCCCGCAACCAAACCTGTTGCCAATGCCCCCAGAGGGTGCATCACATCAGAACCCGCGCATACTGCCACCAAACCTGCTAAGGGACCATTATGTACAAAACCTGGGTCGTTCTTACCCATTAACAATGCTGCCAACGTGCCGCCTACCAGGGCCATCAGCGAGTTCACTGCCACTAAGCCAGAGATGCCTTGTATGGTTTGTGCCGACATCACATTAAAACCGAACCAGCCCACCGTCAATATCCATGCCCCCAAAGCCAAGAACGGAATATTGGATGGTGGATATGCATGCAAGCGCCCATCTTTGCCATAACGGCCTTTACGAGCCCCTAGTAAGACAACCGCAACTAAAGCAATCCATCCTCCGACAGCATGCACGACAACCGAACCTGCAAAATCATGAAACTTAGCCCCAAACGTGACACTCAGCCAATCCTGAATACCATAATGGCTATTCCAAGCAATCCCCTCGAAGAAGGGGTAAACAAAGCCAACGAGCACAAAGGTTGCAGCTAACTGGGGGTTAAATTTTGCACGCTCCGCAATACCGCCTGAGACAATAGCAGGGATGGCAGCGGCAAACGTCAATAGGAAGAAAAATTTGACCAAGTCATAGCCATTCTTAGCTGCCAAAACCTCTGCACCACTGAAGAAGTGGACACCGTAAGCGACACCGTAACCAACAAAGAAATAAGCAATAGTGGAGACTGAAAAATCCACCATGATTTTGACTAATGCATTGACCTGATTCTTTTTACGTACCGTGCCTACTTCCAGAAAAGCAAAGCCTGCGTGCATCGCAAGCACCATCACTGCCCCTAACAAGACAATTAACACATCATTTGCAGTAATTAAAGACTCCATCTAGCCACCTCAATAAAATTTTACGATAATTGAGAAAGCAAACAATGTGCCAATCATTGGATTATTATTTGGCGGTTACTTTAACCTAGATTTTCCATTAGACAATTTTATCTACATTGAACGCCAACTTGTTCATTTTTCGCCTTGTTTTGAGCAAACTTCTCGTCAATAGAATCACTAAATTAACGAAAAGTTTTCTCAAAAAATTCATCAAGATGCTCGGCATTGTCACTCCGAGTCCTAGTGAAAAGTCTGGGTTAAAAGGAATCTACCCAGTCAAGAGCGCACCAAATGTGTGCATAAAAACGTGTGACGCCCTAATGGTGTGCATACAGCTTAAACCTAGAATCCGCAGTTAAAACACGTTGAGTATGCGGTTTGGGGATGTATGGTCAGGCACGATGAAGTGGCATGGTCACCCCTGCAACGAAAAGTAGCGCGCCAGACATCCAAAACCACGTAATCGAGGTGAAAGCGCATTCACCCATTGGATGAGTTGAGTTACAGAAAGACGTTGAATATCCATAAGGGCTTATAGAAAAACTGAGCGTTTAACTGCACGTCCTAGGATTATGTATCAAGTCTTGCCATAATATAACACCTGAAAACAAATTTATTACAAAGAGATCGGATTGTGAATTGACTGAATTCGTATTATTAGCCGTGCTGCTTGCATTATCCTGGTTCTGGATCGACAGCTTAGATAAACGAGAACGTGCCATCACTCTAGGGCGAGAACTTGCGTCCAGGCTTAATCTGCAATTACTGGACGAAAGCGTCGCCTGCAACCGCATATGGCTCGGTCGCAACCGCCGTGGACACATGCATCTCTTACGCACTTACGAATTTGACGTCAGCGCCAACGGCAATGACCGCCTGCACTGCCAACTGATGTTATTGGGAGGTCAGCTGGAAAGCTGGCACATTCCTCCCTATCTTCAACCAGAGCACTAAGCGTTATCCACCATGTACACCGGTCGCTTTGCCCCCTCTCCAACCGGTCCGCTCCACTTTGGCTCTTTAGTAGCGGCTGTTGCCAGCTACCTTGAGGCCAAGAAGCATCAAGGACGATGGCTGGTACGCATGGAAGATGTTGATAAGCCGCGTGAGGTAAAAGGGGCTGCTGATACCATTCTGCATCAGCTGGAAGATTTTGGATTTGAATGGGATGGTGCAGTCGTATATCAAAGTCAGCGCAATGACATTTACGCCACAGCGCTTAAACAGCTCAACGCGCAGCAACTCATTTACCCATGCACCTGCACCCGTAAGGAAATCGCCGACAGCAGTCATCAAATTGGCATAGATGGCATGATTTACCCACGAACCTGCTTGAACCACCCATTAAAATCAAACGCCGCGATGGCGTTGAGAATTAGAACAGATAACAGGGAATGCTCTTTTACTGATGCTATTCAGGGCACAATCACACAATATCTTGCTACGCAGGTGGGAGATTTTATTTTAAAGCGTGCTGATGGCTTGTTTGCCTACCAGCTTGCAGTGGTGGCAGACGATGCCCAACAGGAAGTCACGCATATTGTACGGGGTGCAGACTTGCTAGATTCCACGCCGCGCCAAATCTATCTACAACAATGTCTAGGTTATCAGACTCCGCATTATGCCCATGTACCGGTTGCCAGCAATGCGGCTGGTGAAAAACTCAGCAAACAGACATTAGCCTCTGCCTTGGATGAAGCCAATGCCAACTATCAGCTATTTCATGCCTTAAGTTTTCTGGGGCAAAATCCACCGGCTGAAATAAAAAACGCCACACTCAGTGAAGTGTGGCGTTGGGCTTTTACATATTGGCAGCTATCTCAGGCACCTAAGACACGCAGCCTACATTTAAGCGATTAAAAGTCGTAACGCATACCTACCTGAACTAGACGTGGCATCCCAGTCAAAATACCACGTGTTCTGTCAGTAATATACTCTTTGTCAAATAGATTTTTACCCGTTACAAAGAAAGTCGTTTTATAAGGCTCATATTGATAATTGAGCGACGCGTTGTAAATGGTGTAACTGGCGATTTCACCAAACTGACCAGTTAACCCTAGTGCTGTATTCGGAACATCACCAGTTTCAGCAAAGTCTGAATACTGCTTACCTACATGCACCGCTTCTACACTCGCATTCCATGCGCCAAGTTTGTAGCCCAGTGCCGCGGTAAGCGTATTTTTAGGCGCATAAGGCTGACGATTGCCCTTTGCACTCCCTGCAATAACCGCCGCACCATTGCTCACTTGTCTGAAAGGGGTATCTTGCTCTGCCACAGGTAGCCAGGTATAAGCTAAGCGACTGTATACACCGTTATCAAACTCATACTGACCAGTAAGCTCCAAGCCGGAAAAGGTTGCTTCGCCTTGAGACAAATTGACATTACTTGCGATTGATCCAACCGCAATTAGATTACTGAAATCATTGTAGAACGCAGTCGCCTCTAAACTGAGTCCTTTGACTGGCTTAGCCCTAAACCCAAGTTCATAATTGGTCGATTTTTCTGCATCTACTTCGACTGAACCTCCAGCATTTGTAATCAAATCTTCAGCACGTGGTGGGGCAAAACCACGATGTACCCCAACAAATACCGTCAAACGATCATTCGGGTTATAAGCAAAGCCAATACCAGGGATCCACTCATGCAAGGCAGACTCACCTTTAGTTTCACTTGAGACAGTACGAGTAATACCATTCTTACGTTTATTTTCAATATGCTCATAGCGCACTGCAGGCGTGATCGAAAACTGACCTATGTCAAAACGGTTACTGATAAACCCAGAATATGCATCTGTTTCGCGTTTACTATTCTCTTCTAAAGTTCCACTACGTGCAGTAGGAGCTCCCCCATTTATCTGCTTGCGATTTTGTTCTTCAAAATGCGCTTTTGCGCCAATCTCTAGCTGCCCCCAAGCGTGCGTCACGGTTAAGCGTGGCTCTATACCATAGGTATCATAAGTGCGCAGACGTCCCTGCACACCTAGACAACTATCCCCATCCACAGCCAAGCCAGCTAATCGATTTGTCGCAAACGTTGAGCAACTTCCGTTATTAATTGCTCCCCCACTAATGGCTTGCGCACTATTACTTTGCTGACGCCACCAGTCCCGATCAAAGTAACTGAAATACAGATTAGTGGTCAACAAAGCATTATTGTTGATTTGCCAATCATGTATCGCAGAAACGCCATAGCGTGTTGCCTTGAAACTGTCATGATTAAACGGGTTATATTCACCGCCGAAATTGTTGTACTCTGCCTGAGTGAGCCCTGAATAACTGACTTGAGAGTCTTCACTAAACCAGTTAGCACGAACGGTAATGGCTTGGCTGTCAGTAATCGCTTTAGTGAGTTTAAGATTCAAGTCTTCGATGTTTGATTGGGTGTTATCACGTGCCCCATCACCCTCTTTATGCGTATAGTCCAGCAACATGCCATGGCCGCCCACATTGATTTTGGTGTTGAGGTAATCACGATTTCCCGCGGTGACACTCATATAGCCACCAAACTTTTCTGGCGCATTAGGCGTAATAAAGTTGATGACGCCATCTGCTGTTTGCGGTCCATATTTAATCTGTTCAGCCCCTTTGAGCACTTCAATACTGCTGAAACGGTCTATGCTTGGAAAGTAATAACTCGCATTGTCACCATAAGGAGCAAAAGTAAGAGGAATGCCATCTTCCAGCAATAACACTTTGGTTGAACGCGTCGGATTGAGACCACGTATACCGATATTCGGCCGAATCCCCAAGCCCTCTTCATCTCGCACCACCACACCTGGTGCTTTACGCAACGCCTCATTCACGGTCAACACATGACTTGCCGCGAGCTCTTCTTGGTTAATCACTGTGGCTGAACTAGGCAATTGAGACAATTTAACCGCATCGCCGATCACATCTACACGTGGCAACACAAGCTCTTCAGCTATCGCAGTGTGGTTAAAGATAAAAATAGAAGCACATGCCAAACTGATTTGATTTAACTTAAATGTTGCAATTACTTGCTTCACACTAATTACCTCATGATGTTAACGATTAATTTACTCGAATTATAAATGAGAATTATTATTATTTGCAATAAAATTTTATGATACCGATGTAAAAAAATCAACTTAACGAGGAAAGCGCGCCTGAAAACCCATAGCAAAGGATTCAATTGAATGTTGGAATAGATTAAATCTATTCTTAAAGTGTGAGACTTTGTTGCTTAATACTGAAGAATGGTTCTGGCAGGATGCAACATGCAATTACTTATGAGTATTTGCGCTTCTTCTCCATGGCGCGCTTAGGTCTTACAGATCGCTCAAGTTGCGCGCCACGCACGGTGGTAATTGGTTTACCAGAAGATGGCTGCCAAGTCGGAATCAGGCAATGTTTGCCACTTCCGATCAAATCTGCCCTGCCCATCCCCACCAAAGCCTCGCGCAGCATCGACCAGTTGTTGGGATCATGGTAGCGAATAAAAGCCTTGTGCAGTTTACGTACATTACCTGCTTTGGGGATAGGCACATTCTCGGAATCAACAGTCACTTTACGCAATGGATTTTTGCCAGAATGATACATCGCGGTTGCCATCGCCATCGGCGTGGGCGTAAATGTCTGGACTTGGTCTAACTTAAAGCCATATTTCTTGAGCCATAGCGCTAGATTCAGCATATCTTCGTCAGTAGCTCCAGGGTGCGCCGCTATAAAATACGGAATCAAATACTGTTGCTTACCCGCCTCTATACTGAACTTCTCAAACATGGCTTTAAAGTCGTCATAAGCCTCCATGCCAGGTTTCATCATCTTACTGAGTACGTTCTCTTCGCTATGTTCAGGTGCTATCTTCAGGTAGCCCCCCACATGATGTTGCACCAACTCTCTCACATATTCCGGTGATTTCACTGCCAAGTCGTAACGTACACCACTGCCGATGAGGATTTTTTTCACGCCTTTAATAGCACGCGCCTTGCGATAAAGCTGAATCAGTGCACTATGGTCGGTATTCAAGTTCTCGCAAATGCCGGGGTAAACACAGCTCAGCTTGCGGCAATTTTTTTCTATCGATTCACTTTTACAGGCGATGCGATACATATTCGCGGTCGGGCCGCCAAGGTCTGAAATCACCCCAGTAAATCCTTCCACCTTATCGCGAATCTCTTCGACCTCTTTTAAAATTGAGGCTTCACTACGGCTTTGAATGATGCGCCCTTCGTGTTCGGTAATACTGCAGAAAGTGCAGCCGCCAAAGCAACCACGCATGATATTAACGCTGAAACGGATCATCTCCCATGCCGGAATCTTGGCATCTTTATAAGCTGGGTGCGGTCTGCGGGCATACGGCATGTCGTATACGTAATCCATTTCCTTGGTGGTAAGCGGAATCGGCGGCGGATTCAGCCATACTTCACGGTCACCATGACGCTGCACCAGCGCCCGCGCGTTTCCAGGATTCGCCTCCAGATGTAGCACACGGGAAGCGTGTGCGTACATAACTGGATCTTTTGATACCTCTTCGTAGGATGGCAGGCGGACGACCTGAGTCGTTCTATCCGCTTTAGGATTGCGCACAATCTCAACCGCTTTAGCACCCTCAGGCAAATCTGATTTTGTTTCGCCAACATTCGTGGCACAGCTGGCATCAGCTTTCCCCCCTGTATTTTTATACACGCCCATTTCATAAGGGTCTACATGCTTTTCCACAACACCAGGACGGTCCAGTCGGGTACTTTCGATCTCGCTCCAGCCTTGCGGTATGTGTTTCCGCAGAAATACCGTACCACGAATATCCTGGATATCGGCAATGTGCTCGCCTTTGGTCAGACGATGTGTCAGCTCAACCAAGGCACGCTCCGCATTGCCATATAACAACATATCAGCTTTGGAGTCCACCAATATACTGCGGCGCACTTTGTCAGACCAATAATCATAATGGGCGATACGCCGCAGACTGGCCTCAATACTACCAACCACGAGCGGCACGTCCGAATAAGCCTCTCTACAGCGTTGGCTATATACCAGAACAGCCCGATCAGGACGTTTGTTGGGCACAGCATCCGGTGTATAAGCGTCATCACTGCGAATCTTCCTATCGGCGGTATAACGATTCACCATGCTATCCATATTACCGGCAGTCACGCCAAAATAGAGATTAGGTTTACCTAACACTTTAAAGGCACTGGCATTCTGCCAATCCGGCTGAGCAATAATACCCACCCTAAAACCTTGCGATTCCAACAGTCGTCCGACGAGCGACGCCCCAAAACTAGGGTGATCTATATACGCATCCCCGGAAACCAAAATAATGTCGCAGCTATCCCAACCCAGCGCGTCCATCTCAGCTCGTGACATCGGCAGAATCGGCGCAGACCCAAACCGCTTCGCCCAGTACGGTCGATAGCTATTGATCGGTTTGGCTAAAAGTGTTGTGTAATGTTCCAAGCGTTTAATAAAACAACTAAATTGCGCGCATTCTACGCACTAATCACTTGATATAAAAGATATATTACATCCTATTTACCTTTGATCTAGATGAATCAAATAAGGAATGAGACCATTGCAAAAATGCTTAATGTAGATGATAAATCTAGCGAAAAGTGAACAAGTTAGCGTTCCAGTCCTAATGGAAAATCTGGGATAATTTACTCCATGAGCCATGCCTATTATCAACTCCCCAGCGGCCGTGTTGCCTGCATTGATGGGAATTGCGCGTTTCCTCCGCTGTCTGATGCGCTTACAGACCCTAACGGTCTGATTGCCATCGGTGGCGACTTATCTTTGCCGCGTTTGCTGTCTGCCTACCGGCAAGGCATATTTCCATGGTTCAGCGATGGTGAGCCTATCCTTTGGTGGAGCCCTAACCCGCGTATGGTACTGTTTCCTAGTGCATTAAAAATAAGTCGTTCATTACAGAAAACCATCAAAAACAAAGACTTTGAAGTGCGCTTTAATACAGCCTTTCGTGAAGTCATCTCCGCCTGTAGCCACACCTTAAGAGCAGGACAGCAAGGCACATGGATTACGCAGGACATTATCGACGCCTATTGCAGACTGCACGAAGCGGGCTACGCCATCTCATCTGAAACTTGGCTACATGGCAAGCTGGTGGGCGGCTGCTATGGCGTAAAAATCGGCCGCATGTTTTATGGCGAAAGTATGTTTCACCATATCACCGATGCGTCTAAAATGGCGTTTGTATTACTCGTGCAACACCTCACGCAACTAGGGGTTGAAATGATAGATTGTCAAATGAAAACTGCGCATCTTGCCTCACTAGGGGCATACGAGATTACTCGTGACGAGTTCATCGCCCAAATGTCCTTACTCACCAGCACCTCGCCATGAATCAGCTAAATCACCGCCAACCACAAAGACTGCGATTTGATGTCAGCACAGCTTATCGTTGCGGCTATCTACCAAGCAAACTGGCAAAAAGCCTCATCGTATCTCCGCCCAATAGAGTCGGGGTAGATGAATATGATGACTTAATACATCAAGGATTCCGTCGCAGTGGAGAGTATGTCTATCGCCCACACTGTGAACTTTGCCAAGCATGCGTTCCGGTCAGACTGATGGTCAACGCTTTCACGCCGAGCCGAAGTCAAAAAAGAGCTTGGAAACAACATAATGGCCTCACTATCAAAATACTGCCGATCGCCTTTTATGAAGAACACTATCAGCTCTATACGGCCTATCAGCAAGCGCGTCACTACGACCCGCCGACAAATGGCGAACACGACCGTATAGAAGAAGACGCTGAGCAGTACGAAAATTTTCTATGCAAATCCAATGTCGAGACGGTATTGGTAGAATTTAGAGAGCATGATGCACTCAAAATGGTGAGCGTCATTGATCTCATTCAGAATGGAGTCTCCGCGGTGTACACGTTCTATGACACAACGGACGCCACCAGCAGTTATGGTACATTCAATGTAGTATGGCAAGCGCTATGGGCAAAACAACTGAATTTACCTTATCTCTATTTAGGTTACTGGATCAAAGATAGCAAAAAGATGACTTACAAACAAAAATATCAACCGTTAGAGATGCGCATTGGCGACACATGGATCCCTTTTCATGCACCCCAACCAGACAGCCATCCCTAGCCAAGGCGCAACAATGTTACAATTTGCTTTGTTCACCCTTAACTATCTAAAAACCAATTGAAGAAAATCACCATATTTGGCGTTGGGCTGATTGGCGGCTCACTAGCCTTGGCATTGAAAAAAAGTGGTCTCCACGCCCAAATCACAGGAGTAGGTCGGTCTCAATCCAGCCTACAATCGGCAATTGATTTGGGCGTCATTGACATCGCCTGCCAGCGCGCTGAGGATGCGCTCGATGAAGCTGACCTCGTTCTCATTGCAGCTCCCGTCGCACAAACTCCCGCTATTCTTAACGCGATCAAACCGCACTTGTCCGCCAAGACCATCATCACTGATGCTGGTAGTACTAAAGGCGATGTTTTAACCTGCGCAAGAGAGATTCTTGGTTCGCAAATCAGCCAATTTGTTGGTGGACATCCAATTGCCGGCGCAGAAAAGAGCGGCGTCACAGTAGCAACGGCGGATCTGTACCGCAATAAAAATGTGGTGCTCACGCCCAGCGCAGAAACTAGTTCAGATGCCATTCAAGCCGTTCGTGAATTATGGCAAACCTGTGGTGCCCACGTGAGTGAAATGTCCGCCGAAACACATGATGGCATTTTTGCCGCGGTGAGCCACTTGCCGCACCTACTGGCATTTGCACTGGTGGATGAAATTGCAGCACGGCCCAATGCTAAACAGCTATTTGGATTTGCCGCCAGTGGCTTCAGAGACTTCACCCGCATTGCCGGTAGCCACCCCGAGATGTGGCGCGACATCAGCCTTGCTAACAGGCCCGCATTACTCAGTGAAATCACCGCATACCAAAAAGAACTCGCCCATTTAAAACTGCTTCTAGAGCAAGAAGATGGCCAAGGATTGCATGACCTGTTTGACCGTGCCAGCACCGCGCGCAATAACTGGGCAAAACGTTAAGAAGCACCTTTACAAAGTATAAATTAACATGGAACAACTCACCCTCTCCGCCTGTACTCACGCAGAAGGCACTATCACCTTACCTGGCTCTAAAAGCATTTCTAATCGTACATTGTTGCTAGCCGCTTTAGCAACAGGCAACACAGAGATACGAGACTTGCTCGCATCAGACGACACTTCTCGCATGCTGGAGGCGTTACAGTTACTGGGTGTCCAGCTGGAGAACTTTGCTAATAACGCCTGGCGTGTAGGGGGCTGCGGTGGCAACCTACCCAACAAGGGCAGTGCAAATCAGCCTGTAAATTTATTTTTAGGCAATGCTGGCACTGCTTTCAGACCACTTACAGCAGCGCTGGCATTTTCTGGCGGGCACTATTACCTGCATGGCATTCCACGTATGCATGAACGACCGATAGGCGATCTAGTCGATGCCTTACGTCAGGCTGGCGCCCAAATCGCCTATCTGGAGAAAGAAGGGTTCCCTCCATTAAAAATATCCCCAGCCAAGCCGGATTGCAATCAGCCGATTAAAATTCGCGGAGATGTTTCAAGCCAGTTTCTCACTGCCCTGCTAATGACGCTACCGCTAACGCAACAGGAGGCCACCATTGAAGTTGTGGGCGAGTTGATATCGAAGCCCTATATTGAAATCACACTTAATTTAATGGCACGTTTTAAAGTAGCGATTCAGCGCGATGGCTGGAAAAGTTTTACCGTACCAGCAGATAGCCGCTATCACGCACCTAAGGAAATTTTTGTTGAAGGCGATGCGTCCAGTGCATCCTATTTTCTGGCTGCGGGCTCAATTGCTGGCAATGTCACAGTAGAAGGTCTTAGCAAAGACAGCATACAAGGAGATGTTCGCTTTGTGGACGCACTCTGTTTGATGGGTGGGAAAATCAGCTATGGAGCCAATCACGTTACATCCAGTAAAGCAGATAACATTCTTCCAATCGATTTAGATTGCAACCATATCCCAGATGCCGCCATGACCTTGGCCATCATGGCTTTGTTTGCCCAAGGCACTACCACCCTACGCAACATCGCCAGCTGGCGCGTAAAAGAAACAGACCGTATTGCTGCCATGGCAACTGAATTGCGCAAAGTAGGCGCGATCGTGGAAGAAGGTGCGGATTACATCAAAATAACACCACCTACACAACTCACGCCCAATGCAGTCATTGACACTTACGATGATCACCGCATGGCAATGTGCTTCTCGCTGGTATCACTGGGAGGCGTGCCGATTACCATTAACGACCCACAATGTGTCAACAAAACGTTTCCTGATTATTTCGAAGCGTTTAAGAAAATTGCATCATGACCAATCACATTCCAGTCATTGCTATTGATGGTCCTTCAGCGTCCGGCAAAGGAACTGTGGCTCAAATCGTCGCAGACAAGCTGGGCTTTTCCTATCTTGACTCCGGCGCACTCTATCGCGTTGTAGCATTTGCCACGCACCAAAAGAACATCTCCTGGCATGATGCGAATGCAATCGCTGAATGCGCCAAGGCTCTACACATTCAATTCAAACAGGAAAAGGTACTGTTAGACAATCAGGATATCTCTAATGATATCCGCACAGAACTGATGGGCAAAGGGGCTTCTCAAGTTGCCGTACATGCACCCCTGAGAGCAGCGCTAGTCGATTTACAACACAGCTTTCGTGTTTCACCCGGACTCGTAGCCGATGGACGCGACATGGGCACCGTGATTTTCCCGGATGCTCAGCTTAAAGTCTTTCTAACCGCCTCAACTGAAACCAGAGCTCAACGCCGCTATCAACAATTACTAGGCAAAGGTCAGCCAGCCGACTACTCAAATATCTTGCTAGACCTGCAAGAACGCGATGCCAGAGACAAAAGCAGAACAAGTGCCCCATTGGTAATAGCAAAAGACGCCATCCTACTTGAGACAGACAACCTAGGAATTTCCGCGGCGGTCAATATCGTTTTGAGCAATTATCAAGAAAAAATTGATAAATAGTCTTTTATTTTTCAATGTTTTAGTTATAATTCACCCTTTACTGTTCAAGGTAACTTTGGTCTGCGCTTCTCACTGACGCGCAGTTGATTAACTACCCCACTGCTAGGTGGGATATTTTAGGTAATTTTATTTACATGGCTTCTACTTCTAAATCTACTGCTTCATCTATGGAATCTTTTGCTACGCTTTTTGAGGAAAGCTTAGCTCGTCAGGAAATGCGTTCTGGCGAAGTGATTACCGCTGAAGTAACTTCAGTTGATAACGATCACGTGATCGTAAACGCTGGTCTTAAATCCGAAAGCGTAATCAACGCTGATGAATTCCGTAATGCTCAAGGTGAACTCGAAGTTCAAGTGGGCGACTTTGTTAAAGTAGCCATCGAGAAGTTGGAAGACGGCTTCGGTTCAACTGTACTTTCACGCGAAAAAGCTAAACGCATGGAAACATGGTTAGACCTAGAAGATGCAATGAACGAAGGTCGCATCATTAAAGGCTTTGTCAGCGGTAAAGTTAAAGGTGGTTTGCGTGTTTCTGTAAACGGCATCATGGCTTTCTTGCCAGGCTCACTAGTGGATGTACGTCCAGTGAAAGACACCACTCCATTCGAAAACAAAGAGTGTGACTTGAAAGTCATCAAATTAGACCGCAAACGTAACAACATCGTTGTTTCACGTCGCGCAGTAATGGAAGTTAGCGCTGGCGCGGACCGTGAAGCACTAATCGGCACATTGACTGAAGGCGCAGTGGTTAAAGGTATCGTGAAAAACATCACTGACTACGGTGCATTCGTTGATTTAGGCGGTATCGATGGCTTGTTGCACATCACCGACCTGGCATGGCGTCGTGTAAAACACCCATCAGAAGTGCTGACTGTTGGTGAAGAAGTTGAAGCAAAAATCCTGAAATTCGATCAAGAGAAAAACCGTGTTTCATTGGGTATCAAGCAATTGGGCGATGACCCATGGGTTGCTTTGGCACGCCGCTACCCAGTCAGCACACGCCTGTTCGGTAAAGTTTCCAACTTGACTGATTACGGCGCATTCGTTGAAATTGAACCAGGAATAGAAGGTTTGGTGCACGTTTCAGAAATGGACTGGACAAATAAAAACATTCACCCAGGAAAAATCGCTCAATTAGGTGATGAAGTTGAAGTAATGATCCTTGAGATCGACGAAGCACGTCGTCGCTTGTCATTAGGTATGAAACAATGCCAAGCTAACCCATGGGATGATTTCTCCGCAACACATGCTAAAGGTGACAAAGTTTCAGGTCAAATCAAATCCATCACTGACTTCGGTATATTCATCGGCTTGCCTGGTGGCATCGACGGCTTAGTTCACTTATCTGATTTGTCATGGACACAATCCGGCGAAGATGCTATCCGCAACTTCAAAAAAGGTGACGAACTTGAAGCTGTAATCTTGGCAATCGACGTTGAGAAAGAGCGCATTTCATTAGGCGTAAAACAATTAACCGCTGATCCATCAGGTGCCTCTTCAGAAGAAAAACCTGAAGCAAAACCTAAAGCTAAAGCTAAAGCTAAGGCCAAAGAAACAGTTCAAGCACAAGACGATAGCGCAAGTGCTGGCACAACCAATCTTGGTGCATTATTGAAAGCAAAACTAGATAGCAAAAAGTAAGCTAAATTAAGTATCAAGAGAAGGCACTCAGCATGACAAAATCAGAGCTAATCACACTGCTTGCGGATCGATTTCCGCAACTGGTGATGAAAGATGCAGAGCTATCAGTGAAGGCAATATTGGATGCGATGTCAGACAATCTTGCCGCTGGTGAACGCATCGAAATTCGTGGCTTTGGAAGTTTTAGTCTGAATTACCGCCCACCTCGCTTGGGTCGCAATCCTAAAACCGGCAGTAAAGTACAGGTTCCTGAGAAACATGTTCCTCACTTTAAAGCTGGTAAAGAGCTACGCGAGCGCGTAGATTTAAGCTAAGACCGTCTGTATGCAACAAAAAAACGGCAACCAAACGGTTGCCGTTTTTTTATGGGCGATTTTATAAACGCAGAAATTTAGATGCAACATTATCCGTAAAGGGCATGCCCGTGGAATATACGATAAAACGCGGGGCGCCCCAACCTCGCTAGATGCTGAAGCATCGAGTCGGTTGTGACGGAACGCAGATACCGAAAAATTAAGTTTCAATGTAGGATAACCTTTAGAGTTATCCGGAGCTAAAAATCACGCAACGCAGTCATGCACTCAAGTGGTTTAAACAGGCAATCAGCGAAGCTGATGCTCGCAAAAAATGTATTTATAGAAGTGCCCTTATGTCCTGTCCACCAATTCAGGTAAAATATGCCGTGAATAATAAAAAGTGAATCAGCATGGAATTCGAGTTTTGGTGGTTATTAGCGTTACCCCTATTCTTCAGCCTAGGCTGGTTGGCAGCGCGTGTCGACCTCAAACAACTATTGGCAGAATCAACCACATTGCCGGCGGCCTATTTCAAGGGCTTGAACTTTCTCATTACCAACCAACAGGATAAAGCCATTGAGGCGTTTACGGAGGCCGTGCAGGCCAACACGGATTCTTTGGAACTCCACTTTGCTTTGGGTAGCTTGTTTAGAAGGCGAGGAGAAGTGGATCGCGCCATCAACTTACATTTGAATCTGCTGTCAAAAAAGGAACTGGAACACCAACAAAAACTAGCAGTTACAGCAGAGTTGGCTCAAGACTATCTCAAGGCCGGACTCCTTGACCGCGCTGAAGAACTTTTTGAATCTTTGGATGACGAACGCTACCGACAACCCGCACTAAGGGCATTACTTGAGATCTACGTGCGTGAACGGGAATGGGAACGCGCAATCAAGGCAGCAACGGAGCTTGAACGCCTTTCCGGTGTCCCTTTCCGCATCGAGATCTCGCACTATTACTGTGAACTCGCCCTTAAGTCAAAGCTGACCGATGATACCCATACCGCAAGATTCGAGCTGGAACAAGCGCTGAACGCTAATAAGAACTGTGTCCGAGCCAACGTCCTGCTCGGCGACATCGAGTTTGAGGCGGGAGAATATAAAGCCGCAATATCCACTTGGAAACACATTGAATTTCAGAAACCTGAATATCTTGGTCTGATTGCTCCTAAATTACTGGCATGCTATCGCGCAGCAAATCAAATCGCTGAAGGTTTGAGTTTATTAAAGGTCTACTTACACACCTATCAGCTTAGCTCCCTGCTGAATGTCCTATATGAGGCAACATTGTCAGAAGAAGGTGCCGAAAGTGCAGCCAAACTTGCCCGAAACGAATTGATCAAAATGCCGAGTCTAAACACACTCGACCAACTGCTACAAGCACGCGCCACTTTAGAAACCAATCAGCCACAGAACAACACCAATCTACAAGATATTCAACTCATGCAACAAGCAGTGCGCCATGCCATTGGCAATAAAACAGCCTACCACTGTGTGCAATGTGGGTTTAAAGCTAAATACCACCATTGGCAATGCCCCGCCTGCAACGCATGGGAAGCCTTGCCCGCAGAGCCTACGACCATTTGATGCTACCTAGCAACGCGTATCCATAACCTACTAGCGATCTAAATCTTATGAATGACCCAAAAATCATTGTTGCACTTGATTATGCCGATGCTAATAGTGCACGCGACTTAGTTGAGAAACTTGACCCTACACTATGTCGACTAAAAGTTGGCAAAGAGCTCTTCACTTCAGCTGGCCCACAGTTCGTCGAAAGTCTTGTACGCTCTAACTTCGGAGTCTTTCTTGATTTAAAATTTCATGACATTCCCAATACCGTCGCCAAAGCCTGTACCGCGGCAAGCAATCTAGGGATTTGGATGCTGAATGTTCACGCCAGCGGAGGGGTAGAAATGATGCAGGCGGCCAAACAGGCAGTAGATAGCAGCAAAGAGAAGCCACTTCTGATTGCAGTTACCGTTCTCACAAGCATGAATCAGCAAACACTGCACCAAATCGGCATACAGACTGACTTAACTAAACACGTACTCAATTTAGCCACATTAACGCATCAAGCGGGGCTTGATGGGGTTGTGTGTTCAGCGCTAGAGGCACCCTTGCTACGCAATCAGTTTGATAAAAACTTCTGTTTAGTTACTCCGGGAATCCGACCTGCCAACGCCAACCAAGATGATCAGTCACGCGTCGTCACACCAACTGATGCATTGAGAAATGGATCTAGTTATTTGGTGATAGGCAGACCCATTACCCAAGCAACTGATCCACTAAAAGCATTAGAAGCTATCCATATCGAGTGTAGTTAAGCGCATCACAACTCAGCCTAGTTGTAGGAATAGAATGACATGGGCTATGATGCATTCTCGCCGTATGAATTAAAGCCACAAATGGTTAAACTACTTACCTAATTTCGGAGAATCTACATGAAAAAAATATTGTTAGCATTGATTGCTTTTATGAGCTTGAGTTTTAGTGCCTTAGCCGCTGTTAATCTCAATACAGCAACTCAAGCCGAGTTAGAGAGTTTGGATGGCATTGGACCGGTTAAAGCTAAGGCAATTATTGATTACCGTAAAAAGAGCGGTGGATTTAAGTCAGTAGATGAACTGGAAAAGGTGAATGGTATAGGCAATAAAACTTTGGAGTCAGTCAGAAAAAATGTAACACTAAGTGGCAAAACAACCAAGACCTCACCTAACGATAGCAAACCAGCAAATGAAACAAAATCTGTAGGTAATGAGAAGACAGCCTCCAGTGGCAAGACAGCTGGTAGCAAAGAAGTAAAACAAGAAAAACCGACAAAAAATGATACTAAAACAGAGAAGAAAGTTATCAATAAAAAAGCTACAAGCAATAAATAGCCACTCCGGCAACCCCCATCAAAAAACCCCGCGTTGGCGGGGTTTTTTGATGGGCTAAGTCAATATCAATTAGATTCTACTTAACGCGCATACCAGGCTGCGCACCCACATCAGGTGACAAAATAAATGGCCCACCACGCTCATCACTGGCGGCCAGCACCATGCCTTCGCTCATACCAAACTTCATTTTACGCGGTGCTAGATTCGCCACCATCACGGTTAGACGTCCAACCAAAGCCATAGGATCATAGGCTGACTTGATGCCTGCAAATACCTGACGCGGCTTATCTTCACCAATATCTAGTGTCAGCTTCAGTAGCTTTTCGGCCCCTTCGACATGCTCCGCATCCACGATTTTAGCGATACGTAAATCCACCTTGGTGAAATCATCAATGCTGATATATTCAGCCTCAGTAGCGGCTGTATTTGCCTCATTCTGCTGATGTGCCGCATGGCGTTGCTCAGAGTGAGATTGTGGTGCAGTTGTTGCCTGCAGGTTTTCTTTATTGGCTTCGGTCATCGCTTCTATCTGTTTAACATCAACACGTGTAATCAAGTGTTCATAAGCATTGATGGTATGGTTAGCTTCTAGAGTGGCATCCACAGCCGCCCACGTTAATGGTGCTATGTTCAGGAACTGCTCAATCTCAGTGGCTAGTTTTGGTAGCACAGGCTTGAGATACAGCGTCAGCAGGCGGAACATTTCCAGCGCATCAGAACAGACCTGCTGCAATAGTACGTCCTGCCCTTCCTGCTTCGCGATGACCCAAGGCGCTTTTTCAGCCACAAAGCCATTGGCAATATCTGCCAACCGCATAATCTCGCGCAATGCTTTGCCGTACTCGCGCTCAGTATAACTATCTACCAAGACTTGAGCTGAGCCCTTGATCTCAGCCACCACAGCATGATTCACTGACGGGTTTAATTTGCCTGAAAAACGCTTGTTGATAAAGCCTGCCGTTCTACTGGCGATATTGATGTACTTACCCACCAAATCACTATTCACACGTGCGACAAAATCTTCTAGATTCAAGTCGATATCTTCCATCGTGCTGTTCAACTTGGCCGCATAGTAATAGCGCAAATACTCCGGATTCTTAATGTGATCCAAATAACTGCGTGCCGTAATAAAAGTACCGCGCGACTTACTCATCTTCTCACCATTGACGGTTAAGAACCCGTGAGCAAATATCTGCGTGGGTTTACGGTGTTCGCTGTACTCTAGGGTTGCTGGCCAGAATAAGGCATGAAAATAAAGAATGTCTTTACCGATAAAATGATAAAGCTCTGTTGAAGAATCTTTCTTCCAGTATTCATCAAAATCTAAACCCTGATCAGCACACAACTTCTTGAAACTCGCCATATATCCGATTGGCGCATCGAGCCAGACATAAAAATACTTGCCTGGCGCATCTGGAATCTCAAAACCAAAATAAGGCGCATCACGTGAGATATCCCAATCATTAAGACCATTCTCGAACCACTCACCCATTTTGTTAGCGGCCTCACCCTGAAGCGTGCCAGAACGCGTCCAGTCTTTCAGAAACTGCTCACATTCAGAAAGCTTGAAGAAATAATGCTCAGTCTCTTTACGCACAGGGGCTGCACCAGACACTGCAGAGTAAGCATTGATCAGCTCAGTCGGGTTATAAGTTGCGCCACAGACTTCGCAACTATCGCCATACTGGTCTTTTGCATGGCATTTCGGACATTCGCCTTTAATGAAACGATCTGGCAAGAACATATTTTTAACTGGATCAAAAAACTGCTCAATGGTCTTGGTCGCGATCTTGCCGTTCGCCTTGAGTTTTTTATAGATACCCTGAGACAGCTCTTTATTTTCAGGCGCATTGGTGGAATAGTAATGATCAAACTGCACCAGAAAGTCTGCGAAATCTGCTGAATGCTCTTGGTGCACATTGGCAATCAACGTTTCCGGTGTAACGCCCTCTTTCTCTGCTCTTAGCATAATCGGTGTACCATGCGTGTCATCTGCACAGACGTAATGGACGGTATGACCCTGCATCTTCTGGAATCGCACCCAGATATCGGTTTGGATATACTCCACCAGATGCCCAAGATGGATACTACCATTCGCATAAGGCAGGGCTGATGTCACTAAGATTTTACGAGGGCTATTTTCTGTTGCCATGAGATAAATGAATCTATTAAGCTAAAACGACATTCTAACAAATCACGCATCGTTCACCCATTCTATTTTGCAAGCGCAAAACAAACCACCTCTATCATGCACACAATTACAACTGTTAATCAGGTAAAATCTCCCATCTTTCTACTCAAGTGATCGTACCACTGCAAGGATCAAATATATCAATGGCAATCTCAGAGCTACTCATTCAAAGCACGCTAAAAGTCACCATAGACCCTAACACAGGCAAAGACTTTGTAAGCAGCAAATCAGCAAGAAACATCAAAATCAACGGTGATGAGGTTAGTCTCGACATTGTTCTCGGTTACCCTGCAAAATCCATTAAAGACGACATCCAAAAACTGATTGCCAATGCGCTACTGAGCCTAGGCAGCATTGGAAAGCTAACGGTCAATGTCAGCAGCAAAATCATTGCCCACAAGGCACAGCAAGGTGTCAGTCTATTGCCCAATGTAAAAAACATCATCGCAGTAGCCTCAGGCAAAGGCGGTGTAGGCAAATCGACCACCTCTGTGAACTTGGCATTAGCACTGGCAGCGGAAGGTGCAACCGTTGGTCTATTAGACGCAGACATTTATGGCCCCAGCCAGCCACAGATGCTCGGAATCAGCGGACGCCCTGAAAGCTTAGACGGGAAAAGTATGGAGCCTATGCAGGCTCACGGCATTCAAGCGATGTCGATCGGCTTTCTGATTGATGAAGACACGCCGATGGTATGGCGTGGCCCGATGGTCACAGGAGCCCTGGAGCAATTGCTCCGTGAAACCAACTGGCATGATTTAGACTACTTGGTCATTGACCTACCACCAGGCACAGGCGATATCCAGCTGACTTTGGCTCAAAAAATCCCTGTGACGGGCGCTATCATTATCACCACACCACAGGATGTTGCCCTGCTGGATGCTCGCAAGGGATTAAAAATGTTCGAAAAGGTCAACATCCCCATCTTGGGCATTGTTGAGAACATGAGCACGCACATCTGTTCCCAATGTGGCCATGAAGAACACATTTTCGGTGCAGGGGGCGGGGAGTTGATGGCAAAAGATTACCAAGTCGATCTTTTAGGTGAGCTTCCATTGGATATCAGTATCCGAACCCAGGCCGACAGTGGCAAACCCACCGTCATCGCCGAACCAGAAGGAAAAATCGCCTCTATTTATAAAGAGATTGCTCGTAAGACGGCGATTAAAATCGCCAATTCAAGTGCGGATTACCGTACTAAATTTCCGAACATTGTGATTCAAAACACCTAAATACCGATCAATAAGCACTACAAATTAAAAATTGACGCCAAAGCTGTAAACATCGACACCACCACTCGGTGCGATCAGCGTGGCAGGAATCGACTCTCCACCGAGCCAGCGATTCACTGCATCCTGTTTGCCGGCGCCCGTGACCAAGAAAATCACATGGTGCGTATCGTTTAACCGTGCTTGACTAATCGTCACGCGATGCGCTGGCGGCTTGGGAGAATCGAACACAGGCACAGCATCTGCACTATTATCCACAGCATGATTCGGAAACAAACTTGCAGTATGACCATCCTCACCCAGCCCCAGTAAGACTAGATCAAATCTGCGTACGCCCGCCAATGTGTTGGCATAAGCTTTGGCACCTTCTACATTACCCAACTCAGCTGGAATATCATGAATCTGATTTGCCGGGATTGCGACATGATTCAACCACGCATCACGCGCTATTTTACTGTTTCGTTCTGTATCCTCTACTGGCAGACAGCGATCATCATTGTGGTAAACATGCCAATTCGCCCAATCTGCCTGCTCTTTTGCCAGGAGTTGATACACACTTTTAGGCGTACTACCCCCCGCTAATACAATCAAGAAACTACCATACTGGGCAATCGACTCACTCGCTGTCTGCAAAATACGCTTTAGTGTGGCCTGATTAATCTCATCCTGCGTGACAAATCGATACCAATGGGTTGTTTGATTGTTAGCAAGGGTAAGTGTTTTAACTGGTGTCATTTCGGTTTGATGAGTCTGTGAACTTTGCATAAAAAAATGATGCCTTTTTCGGTATAATGTCGGTGATAAATGACGCAACATAGCGAGGCGCTATTCTAACTTAAAGTAGCGTCAAACTTTCTAAATTCCCACGAAGAGAGATTTAAATAATGGCAAAGAGAATCGACCCCTGCACGCTTGTGCTTTTTGGCGCAAATGGCAACCTGTCACGTATAAAATTGATGCCTGGTTTATTTAGATTAGATGCTGCAGGTCGACTGCCTGAGCATATGGCAATCCTCTCAGTAGGTCGTAACGCTGTCACACGTGAAAACTGGTTGGCAGACATCAAGGGCATGCTGGATAAGAAATTTAAAGACGGCTATGACGAAGAGGTTTTTAAACGCTTCATCGCTCGTAATCACTACTTTGAGAATTCATCTTCAGATCCTGACGCCTACAAAAAAATGAGCACCGTTTTAAGTGATGAAAAGACCTTTCCACAGAACTTCGCCTACTTCTTGTCCGTACGCCCTACCGATTTCGCCCCCGTGGTAGAGCAACTCTCCGGCGTAGGCTTGCTGGATGAAAGCAAATACTGGCGCCGTGTATTGATTGAAAAACCTTTCGGCACCGACCTACCAAGTGCACAAGATTTACAGTCAAGACTGACCAAGCATCTCAAGGAAAGCCAGATTTACCGCATCGACCACTACCTAGGAAAATCAGCAGTGCAAGGCATTATGCTGACACGTTTTGCCAACGCCATGTTTGAGCCACTCTGGAACAAAGATCACATTGACCATGTACAGATCACCAACAACGAGACACTTGGTGTTGGCGACCGCACGACCTTCTATAATGCCACTGGTGCACTGCGGGATATGTTCCAAAGCCATTTGCTACAGGTTTTGGCCCTCACTGCAATGGAAAAACCTGCTGATTTGCAACCTGAAAGTATCCGCGCAGAAAAAATCAAAGTTTTACAGTCGATTCGCCCCATTGACGTCAACAACATCAACAAGCAGGCTTTCCGTGCACAGTACGCTGCAGGTCGCGTCTGTGTTGGTGATGGTCATGGTGAGAACGTGCGTGGCTATTTAGATGAACTCAACACAGATGGCATCGAATCCAGCCAAGTAGAAACCTATGCTGCGGTGAAACTGTTCGTCGACAATCCGCGCTGGCAGGGCGTGCCTTTCTATGTACGCACCGCAAAACGCATGCATGAAGGCAATACCGCCATCTCTATCCGCTTCAAAAAAGCCCCCATGCAACTGACTGAAGGTCAACACCAAAACTGGCTCACCATTAATATCCAGCCGCGCGAATGTATCAAATTGGAAATCGAATCAAAAATTCCAGGCTTAGATATCGCGACACGTACAATGAGCATTGATGCACCTCAACGAAAATCTAGCGATGAGACCATCGACTCCTATGAAACATTGATGCTGAACCTAATGGAAGGCGATCCTTCACAATATCTGCATATCAGTGAAGTTGAAGCACAATGGAAACTAGTGGATCCGATTGTGAAAGCATGGGCCGAGGACTCATCACCCGTGCATCAGTATGTAGCTGGCAGTCGCGACCCTAAAGAGTCTGGCGTAATTTTCGAATCTGAAGACCAATTCTGGCGGTATAGCATTGAGCTGGGTGGTGACAAACACTAAGGTGTTTGCAGTGCAGGCTAACATTGCCATTTTATTAAAAATGGCAATGTTAAGCGTAGCGACCGAAGCTACAAGCATTGACCCCCATATTTTTAACAGTTTTAACCCTTTAACAACCGATGCACTTTATAATGCGTAATTCATTTTCGCGCATTGAATAAAGTGCATCGTTTTTTATATAGCAGGCATCCCTATGAGCATTAAATCAGACAAATGGATTCGTAAAATGGCAGAACAACACGGCATGATTGAGCCATTCGAGCCGGGGCAAGTCAAAACATCTCCGGATGGTCAACGTTTGGTTTCATATGGCACGTCAAGTTACGGTTACGACATCCGCTGTTCCAGAGAATTCAAGCTGTTCACCAATCTCAATAGCACCATTGTTGACCCCAAGAACTTTGACCCCAACTCATTTGTTGAAGTGAATGCAGACTATTGCATCATCCCACCTAACTCGTTCGCACTGGCACGTACGGTCGAATATTTCCGTATTCCACGCAACGTCTTAACTGTTTGCCTAGGAAAATCGACCTATGCACGTTGCGGTATCATTGTAAATGTGACCCCTTTTGAGCCAGAGTGGGAAGGCTACGTTACACTGGAGTTCAGCAACACCACACCGTTGCCAGCAAAGATTTATGCGAATGAAGGCTGTGCACAAGTACTGTTTTTTGAAGCCGACGAAGATGACGTCTGCGAAACCAGCTACAAAGACCGTGGTGGAAAATATCAAGGCCAAGTCGGTGTAACATTGCCAAAAATCTAATTGCATAATCCTCGGAAGGTCGTCATTCTGGCGTAGGCTAGAATCCAGACAAACCAAATATGCAACCATGTGTTTACATGATGACAAACCAGCGCAATGGAACGTTATACATAGGCGTTACATCAGACCTAATTAAACGCATATGGCAACACAAAAATAAAGTAGCAGAGGGCTTACCAAGAAGTACAAATTACATACTTTGGTTTGGTATGAACCTCATGAAACCATGGAATCTGCAATTACGAGAGAAAAAGCGCTTAAATTCTGGAAGCGAGTTTGGAAAATACGCCTTATAGAGCAATTTAATCCAAACTGGCAAGATTTATATACTGAAATACTTGGTCTGGATTCTGGCCTGCGCCAGAATGACGACAAAGGTAATAACACATAAAGGTTACTATGAAATTTAGATTTCCCGTCGTCATCATCGACGAAGACTTTCGCTCAGAAAATTCTTCTGGCCTAGGCATACGTGTACTCGCTAAAGCGATTGAAGATGAGGGCATAGAGGTACTGGGAGTTACCAGCTACGGCGACCTAACCTCCTTTGCACAACAGCAAAGCCGCGCTTCCGCGTTTATTCTCTCCATAGACGATGAAGAGTTCATTGAAGAAAACCCTGAAGCGATTGAGCAATTAAGAAAGTTTGTGGCTGAAATTCGTCACCGCAATGAGGAAATTCCAATTTTCTTACATGGCGAAACTCGCACCTCACGCCACATTCCTAACGATGTATTGCGTGAGTTACACGGGTTCATTCACATGAACGAGGATACACCGGAATTCGTGGCACGACTGATTATTCGAGAGGCACGGACCTATCTAGACAGCCTCCCGCCTCCATTCTTCAAAGCACTGACCCATTATGCTGCAGATGGCTCATATTCATGGCATTGCCCAGGACACTCGGGCGGCGTGGCGTTCTTAAAATCGCCTGTCGGACAAATGTTTCATCAGTTCTTTGGTGAGAACATGTTGCGTGCTGACGTCTGCAATGCGGTGGATGAGCTCGGACAATTACTGGACCATACCGGTCCAGTCGCAGCTTCTGAACGCAATGCTGCTCGCATCTATAACTGTGATCATTTGTATTTTGTAACCAACGGCACTTCGACCTCAAACAAGATCGTCTGGAACTCTACTGTTGCACCAGGTGATATCGTCGTCGTTGACCGCAACTGCCATAAATCAGTACTTCACTCGATTATCATGACAGGTGCAATCCCCGTATTTTTGATGCCGACACGTAACCACTTCGGCATCATCGGCCCAATTCCCAAGTCAGAGTTCTCATGGGAGAACATTCAGAAAAAAATCGAGCGCAATCCATTCGCTACAGACAAAAATGCCAAACCACGCGTACTCACCATCACGCAATCCACTTATGACGGCGTGCTGTATAACGTAGAAGAAATCAAAGAGATGCTCGATGGCAAGATTGACACCCTGCACTTCGACGAAGCATGGCTACCGCATGCAACGTTCCATGATTTCTACGGTGATTATCATGCCATTGGTGCAGATCGGCCGCGCTGTAAGGAAAGCATGGTGTTCTCTACGCAATCCACCCACAAACTGCTTGCCGGCTTAAGTCAGGCTTCACAGATTCTGGTGCAGGATGCCGAGCAAAACAACCTTGATCGTGATATGTTCAATGAAGCCTACCTGATGCACACCTCTACCAGCCCGCAATATTCGATTATTGCCAGCTGTGACGTTGCAGCAGCAATGATGGAAGCCCCTGGTGGTACTGCACTGGTTGAAGAATCCATTATGGAGGCTTTGGACTTCCGCCGCGCCATGCGCAAGGTGGACGAGGAATGGGGTGCTGACTGGTGGTTCAAGGTTTGGGGACCAAACGACCTGTCAGAAGAAGGCATTGAAGAACGTGAATCATGGATGCTAAAAGCCAATGAAAAATGGCATGGTTTCGGCAATCTGGCTGAAGGTTTCAATATGCTGGATCCGATTAAGGCGACCATCATCACCCCAGGTTTGGATATTCACGGAGACTTCTCAGATGAGTTTGGTATTCCGGCAGCCATCGTCACTAAATACTTGGCTGAACATGGTGTGATCGTTGAAAAGACTGGCTTATACTCGTTCTTCATCATGTTCACCATCGGCATCACCAAAGGTCGCTGGAACACCATGGTGGCCGCTTTACAGCAATTCAAAGATGACTACGATAAAAATCAGCCGCTATGGAAAATTTTGCCGGAATTTGTGCAGAAACACCCTCGTTATGAGCGTGTAGGTCTAAAAGATCTATGCACACAAATTCATCAGGTTTACAAAGCCAACGATGTTGCAAGGCTGACTACCGAGATGTACCTATCAGACATGGTGCCTGCCATGAAGCCAACCGATGCATTTGCCAAGATGGCGCACCGCAAGATCGACCGTGTGCCTATTGATGATCTAGAAGGCCGCGTCACGGCAGTGCTGCTGACTCCCTACCCACCTGGCATTCCATTGTTAATTCCGGGTGAGCAGTTCAACAAAGTGATTGTGAATTATCTGAAATTTGCGCGTGAATTCAACGAGAAATTCCCCGGGTTTGAAACAGATAACCACGGCTTAGTCAAACAAGTGGTGGATGGCAAGGCGGTGTATTACGTGGACTGTGTAGCGCAGGAATAAATACAGGCTACGTGACAGATGTGCTATTTACTCACTATTTACGCACATAGGTCACATAGCCAAACTCCAGCCCTTTTTCAGACACATGCGCCTCACGGGCAGATTCCTGCCATTGACTCATATCTAGCGCAGGGAAATGTGCATCTCCCTTCACCTCAATCGCAATTTCAGTCATATAGAGTTTATTAGCGAGATCAAGCCCATGCTGATAAAGTTCGGCACCGCCAATTAAAAAGGCTTCATCATCATTGCGGCACAATGCCATGGCCGCCTCTAATGAATGTGCGATCAAAGCACCTTCGATTTTGTATTGTGGGTTGCGCGTCACAATCACCGTCGTGCGCCCGGGCAACAGGCGCCTGAGAGATTCATAGGTCTTACGGCCCATAATGATGTGGTGCCCTGTCGTTAATGCACGGAAACGCTTTAAATCTTCAGGCAAATGCCAAGGTAAGGTGTTATCTAGGCCAATCACGTTATTATTTGCGACCGCGACTATAACAGAGAGATTCTGCATTATCCTAGAAACCGTAGTTAAACACGTTGGGTATGCGGTTTTTGGGGTGTACGGCAAGGCACGATGAGGCAGCATGGCTGCCCCCTGCAACGAAGAGTAACGCCGCCAGACATCTCAAAAACCGTGTAATCGACGTGAAAGCGCTCTCACCCATTAAGTGAGTTGGGTTAAAACAAAAATGATTAATATTCATAAGTGCTTATAGAGTAATCAAGCGATTAACTGTGGTTTTTAGGATTAAACTGCCACAGGTGCTTTAATCGCTGGATGCGGGTCGTAGTTCTCAAGCGTAAAGTCTTCATATTTAAAACTGAAGATATCACTCACGTCCGGATTGATATGCATGGTTGGCAATGCACGCGGACTGCGTGACAATTGCTCGTTCACCTGCTCCAGATGATTGAGATAGATATGCGCATCACCCAATGTATGCACAAAGTCACCCAGTTTTAAATGACAAACCTGCGCAACCATCATGGTTAACAGCGCATAGGACGCGATATTGAAGGGCACGCCCAAAAAGATATCGGCACTGCGCTGATAGAGCTGACAGCTCAGTCGACCATCCGCCACGTAAAACTGGAAGAATGCATGACATGGCGGCAGTTTCATCTGATCTACATCTGCCACATTCCACGCTGAAACAATCAATCGGCGCGAGTCTGGGTTCTTTTTAATCGCATTGACCGCCTGTGTGATCTGGTCGATGTGCGTGCCATCTGGCTTGGGCCAATTGCGCCATTGATAACCATAAACAGGTCCAAGATTCCCCTGCGTATCCGCCCATTCATCCCAAATGCTGACACCATTGTCTTTCAGGTATTTAATATTCGTACTGCCTTGCAAGAACCACAACAACTCATGAATAATCGACTTAAGATGCACTTTCTTGGTTGTCAGCAGCGGAAATCCCTCTGCCAGATTAAAGCGCATCTGATAACCAAATACGGAAAGTGTGCCTGTACCGGTACGGTCTTCTTTTTTATGGCCATGCTGTGATACATGGTTCAAAAGGTCGTGGTATTGTTTCATAGTGTAGGTGTCATTCTGGCGAAGGCCAGAATCCAGTCAAGTAAGTTCATCGTATAAATCTTTCCAATCAGGGTTGAACTGTTCAATGATTCGAATTTTCCATAACCAGTGCCAATATTTTAGAGATTTTTCTCAAGAACTGGCATGCCAGAATGACAACATTATGTGTTTTCTACAATAAAAGCCTTAATCGCCTCGGCACTAGCTTCCATCACCGTAAATCTCTGTGGCAAGTTCTCGATGCCATTTAATACAGATGGACGCTCTGGTGCATGACCCAACGATTCAATAATAGCCTCTTCAAACTTGGCTGGCAGTGCGGTTTCCAGCACGACCATGGGAGTTTGTTTGTCAAAATAAGCCCAAGCGACTTTCAGTCCATCGGCGGTGTGTGTATCAATCACCACATGATATTTGGCTTGCGCTTCACGTATGGTCTGCATGCGACTAGCATGGCTACTGCTGCCGGAGACAAATCCATAATCGGCAATTTTTTCAAAATAGCCATCTGCTTTTAAATCAAAGCTGTTGCCGTTATCTACCTTGCTCCACAAAGTTCGGGTTTTTTCGCTGTCACGACCGACCAAATCAAACACAAAGCGCTCAAAATTGGAAGCTTTGCTGATATCCATGGAAGGACTTGAGGTGTGGTAGGTTTTCTCTGAACTACGCGGACTGTAAACACCGGTTTTAAAAAACTCATCCAGCACATCATTCTCATTCGTCGCGACAATCAGCTTGTCAATCGGCAAGCCCATCATGCGCGCAATATGGCCTGCGCAGACATTACCAAAGTTGCCTGACGGCACAGAGAAGCTGACTTTCTGCGCATTATTCTGTGTAACCGCCAAGTACCCTTTGAAGTAATACACCACTTGAGCAACAATGCGTCCCCAGTTGATAGAGTTCACTGCGCCAATCTTGTACTGCGCTTTAAAGGCCGCATCATTAGACACGGCTTTCACCATGTCCTGACAATCATCAAACACACCATTCACCGCAATGTTGTAGATGTTCTCATCCTGCAAGCTGAACATCTGCGCAGTCTGAAAACGGCTCATTTTCTTATGTGGGGATAGCATGAATACGCGGATGCCTTTTTTGCCACGCATCGCGTATTCAGCAGCCGAGCCAGTATCGCCAGAAGTTGCACCAAGGATATTAGTCGTTTTTCCTTCCTTGGTCAGTACGTACTCAAACAAATTGCCCAACAACTGCATGGCCATATCTTTAAATGCCAGCGTAGGCCCATTGGATAAGCTCAACAAATACAGATTGTCTTCCAGTTGCAGTATAGGCGTGATATCCGCAGCATTTTGCTCTTGACGCGTATACGCATAGACATCCGCACAATAAGTTTCATTGATGATGGCTCTCAAATCATCCGCAGGAATATCATCCACAAAGCGTGAAAGAATGGCGTAGGCAAGCTCGGCATAGCTCATGCCGCGCATGGTAGTCAAATCGGCATCGCTAATCTGAGGATAGGTTTCTGGCAGATACAAACCACCATCCGGCGCAAGACCGCCCAGTAAAATCTGACTAAAACTTAATGCGGGAGATTGCCCGCGCGTGGAAATGTATTTCATAAAATCTCTCAAACATCCGTCATTCCAGCGCAAGCTGGAATCCAGTTACAACAAAGCGTGATATAAATCACTCCACTCTAAATTGCTTTTCTCTATTAATTCAATCTTCCAGGAACGTTTCTAAGCTTTAATACTTTTCTCTCTGGCAATCGCAGACTCCATTGTTTCGTGGATTTCATAATAGACCAAACTATGCACTAAATACCGCTTAGTAAATTCTTCAACCCAATCATGTTTATGTTGCCAAATCCGTTTAATTAAATCATGCGAGCATCAGCTTCGCTGATTGCCTGCTTAAACCACTGCGCTGGAATGACGATTTTTTACCGCCCCAACTCTTCCATGCGAATACGCACGACCTTGCCTGAAATCGCCTCTAGTGCCTCGATTGCTGTAATTGCTGCGTTCATGTTCCTCTCTACTGTGACATGAGTCAGAATCACGATATCGGCTTGTGTTTCGTTCTCGTCTGGCTCTTTTTGCATCATGGCATCAATAGAAATGCCGCGATCGCCCAGTATCTTCGTCACATCAGCCAGCACCCCCGGCTTGTCACTAGCCCGCAGACGCAAGTAGTAAGCACTTTGTACTTCATCCATGGGCAAGATAGGTAAATCCTGTACTTGATCCGGCTGAAATGCGAGGTAAGGCACACGCTGCGCACTGCTTGCATCCATCAAGCGCGCCACATCCATTAAATCTGCCACCACTGCGCTGGCAGTTGGTTCTGCACCGGCACCGGCACCGTAGTAAAGCGTTGGACCCACCGCATCACCTTTGACCACAACAGCGTTCATTGCACCGTTCACATTGGCAACCAAACGCTTTTCCGGAACCAGCGTAGGGTGAACACGCAACTCAACTCCTTGTGTTGTCCGCTTAGTAATTCCCAACAACTTGACGCGATATCCCAACTCTTCAGCATATTGGATATCGATCTGCTGTAGTTTAGTGATCCCTTCCGTATAAGCCTGCTCGAATTTCATCGGCATGCCAAAGGCAATGGCGGACATAATGGTCAATTTATGCGCCGCATCAATGCCTTCCACGTCAAAGGTCGGGTCAGCTTCTGCATACCCCAAACGTTGCGCCTCACCAATCACATCCTGATAACCCAGACCTTTATCACGCATCTCTGTCAGAATAAAGTTCGTCGTACCATTGATGATACCAGCCACCCACTCAATACGGTTGGCACCCAACCCTTCACGCAAAGCCTTGATGATGGGGATGCCCCCCGCTACCGCCGCCTCAAATGCCACAATGACATTATTCGCTTTGGCTGCCGCAAAAATCTCGTTACCATGCAAAGCAATTAACGCTTTATTGGCCGTGACCACATGTTTTTTGTTCTCAATGGCTTTCAACACCAACTCTTTACTAAGAGTGTAGCCTCCAATCAATTCCACCACCACATCCACTGCGGGATTATTTACCACGGCAAATGCGTCATCAGTCAGAATAGCCGCATTGCCCGTCACACTTTCCGCATGTGATAAATGCCTATCTGCGGCTTGTACAACGTTAATTGCCACGCCCGTACGACGTGTAATTTCACTCGCATTACGGTTTAACACGGTATAAGTGCCGCCCCCTACCGTCCCTAAGCCCAATATGCCTACACTTAAGACCTTAATTTCTGACTGTTTCAAGCTGTTACTCCATGTTTTTTTCTATAATTCTCCAAGAACCGAGCAATACGTTTAATCGCCTCAGTCAGATCATCAACATTGGGTAAGAACACCACGCGAAAATGATCTGGAGTCTTCCAATTGAATCCGGTCCCCTGCACCAATAACACTTTCTCTTCCAACAATAAATCCAAAATAAATTGTTGATCATCTTTAATCGGATACATTTCAGGATCCAGTTTCGGGAACAGATACATTGCCGCCTGAGGTTTGGTACAGCTAACACCTGGAATTGCATTCAGCAGTTCATAGGCCACATCTCGCTGCTTACACAAGCGCCCTTCAGGTGCAACCAAATCATCAATACTTTGATAGCCGCCCAAGGCTGTTTGTATCGCCAACTGCCCAGGCACATTGGCACATAAGCGCATCGAGGCTAACATATTGAGACCTTCAATATAATCCTTGGCACATTTCTTTTCACCACTCAGCACCATCCAGCCAGCGCGATAGCCACAGGTGCGGTAGTTTTTCGATAAACCGTTAAATGTCACAAACAAGACATCATCGGCAAGTGAAGCTATTGAAGTATGCACATTGCCGTCATACAGCACCTTATCGTAAATCTCATCAGCAAAAATCACTAAACCGTGATGACGCGCAATCCCAATAATGCCGTCCAATATTTCACGCGGATAAAGGGCTCCAGTGGGATTATTGGGATTGATCACCACGATTCCACGCGTATTAGCAGTGATTTTAGATTCAATGTCTTTCAGGTCAGGCATCCAGCCAGTTGCCTCATCACACAGGTAATGCCGCGCAGTACCGCCTGCCAAAGTGACTGCTGCCGTCCATAATGGATAATCTGGCATTGGCACTAGCACTTCATCAGCATTATTCAGCAAACCCTGCATCGCCATCACAATCAGCTCAGAAACGCCATTGCCGATGATGATGTCATCTACCGTCACCCCAGCAATATGTTTACTTTGCGTGTAGTGCATAATAGCTTTACGTGGCTCAAATAAACCTTTGCTATCAGTATAGCCACCAGCTTTGCTCATATTGCGAATCACATCCTGCTGAATCTCCTCAGGCACCTCAAAACCAAATGCGGCGGGGTTGCCGATATTCAGCTTGATGATACGCTGCCCCTCTTCTTCCATTTGACGGGCGCGCTGCAACACAGGGCCACGAATATCGTAGCAAACGTTAGCGAGCTTGTTTGATTTATGTATTTTTTGCATAAGAATTTTGTTGAAATGCCAGCAGTTTAGCTTGACCGTAAAGTATGCTATTTTACCTTTTCAGCCTATATCAATCAACGTAAAGCATGAAATTACACCTCACACAGAGCGAAGGTCAAAACCTGATTACAGGCTATGATGAAGATTATATTGAAATTAACCGGCAACGCCATCATTGCAACGTCATCGTCACGGCTAATTCATTGATAGTAGATTGGCCTGCATCAAACTCTCACTTAGTGCTTGAAAACCTCAAAGCGCATGACTTCGAGCCCATTATGAAACTGAAACCGGAGGTGGTGTTACTAGGAACGGGGAAGGGACATCGATTCTTACACCCCAACCTCTATCAACCTCTTATAGAACAAGGCATCACACTGGAGTGCATGACCACCGCAGCCGCTTGCAGAACATACAACATCCTAATGAGCGAAGGCCGCAATGTCGCGGCCATGCTCATCAT
>Ga0194120_10000969_pt1 | contig 53723 bp, 45 predicted proteins | sample TA2MahCa65mmetaG_FD_148642 | JGI IMG/M metagenome (GOLD analysis project Ga0194120, IMG submission 148642) | Freshwater microbial communities from Lake Tanganyika, Tanzania - TA2015019 Mahale Deep Cast 65m | ecosystem: Environmental > Aquatic > Freshwater > Lake | place: Tanzania: Lake... | reverse complement strand
GGGGGCTCGCAGCCCCCTCGCGCGCCCATGCGCGCTCACCCCCGCGTCCGGCCGCAGCCGCGGCCGGAAGTACCTCGGCCCGGTTGCGCGCCGGAACCCGGCGCGAACTTCGGGCCTGAGGTACTAGTCCATGCTGCGCGAACTGCTGCGCCGCTACCGCCGGCCGCTCCTGGTGCTTTTCGCCTTCGTGCTGCCGCTGGTCAGCATGTACTACCACGGCCGCGCCCGGCCCGAGACCTCGTGGGTCGAAAGGGCGCTGCTGGCCCTGACGTCGCCGCCCGCGCGTCTGGCGCAGTCCGCGGTAGGCGGGGTCCGCGACCTCCTGCACGGCTATGTGCTGCTCGCCCAAACCGAGGCCCGCAACAAGGAGCTTGAACGCGAGAACCGCATCCTCCTCGGCGAGGCCTTGCGCAGCCGCAGCCAGGCCCAGGAGTTGGATCGGGTCAAGCGCCTGTGCGGATTTCGGGCCGAGCGCCGTACCTTCAAGACCGTGCCCGCGCGCGTGGTCGGCCGCGACGTGTCGCAGATCTTCCAGGTGGTGCGGTTGCGCATCGACGTGCAGGACGCCGCCGAGGTGCGCGAGGGGCAAGCCGTCATCACCCACGACGGCATCGTCGGCCACATCGAGAAACTTGCCGGGGCCTACGCCGACGTCATGTTGGTGACCGACGCGCGGTCACAGGTCCACGCCATGGTCACCGGCAAGGGCGTGGTCGGATCGGTGCGCGGCAAGGGCAAGCGCAACGAGTTCGGCGCGCAGTTCGTGTACCTCGACAATGCCGAGCGCGGCTCGGCCCTCGCGGCGGGAGACGCCGTGCTCACGACCGGCCACGATCGGGTGTTCCCGGCCGGCTTGGAGGTCGGGCACATCACCGATGCCCGTTCGGTGCGCAGCGGCCTGTACCACGAGTTCGTGCTGGCCCCATCCGTGTCCTACGCGACCATTGAAGAATTGCTCATCGTCGTGGACTACCGCGGCGGCCCGTGGGAAGGTCAGCCGCCCGCGGCCCCGGGCAAGGCCAACGAATTCGCGCCAGCGATGCCCCCGCTCGACGGTCCGCGCGCACCGGGCAGGCGCGCCGTCGATCCCGCCAACACCCCGGACGCGCCGCCCTGAGAGGGTGTTTATGTTTGAAACGCCTGCTACGCGTAACCATGCATCCCGACATGCTTTGTTGTCGGTCGCCAGGCTCCCTGCGGCGTAGCTTGGGGCTTCGCCTCAGTCGCCTGACAACCTCCGCCTCGCCTGTCGGGCGCCTGATTCCGCTCGCGACGGCAATCAAACATAAACACCCTGGGAGAGGATGTGTTCAAGACCTGTCCGTCGCGAGGTCGAGGAGCCCGCAGGCAGATCGCGAGCGCGCCCGGAGCGACGTCAAACCCCTGACGCGGCGGGCCGCCCACCGCATGGGAGGGTGCCATGAAAGGGACCCAGTTCGCACTGCCCCGGCTGCACGTCCCGCGCCTCGCCGCCGCCTTGCTCGGGTTGGGCGCGGCGACCGCGGTCCAAGTGCACGGCCTGCCGCGGGCCCAGACCCTCATCTATGCCGGCACCGAGGCTGCGCTGGCCGAAGGGGGCCCGCCGATCGCGGTCGCCGTGTACGGCTGGGCAATCGGCGCCGACAAGTCGCTGGGCGCCTACGTGGGACCGTCGTTCCGTCTGCTGGACGGCGACCTCGCGCTGTTGGTCAAGGCGGGCGCCTATGTCGCCGCAGAGCTTGCGCCGCTGGTCAATCTGGAACTGTACTACGCCAAAGGCGAGTTCGAGGCCGATTGGTTCAACGACATCTACTACGACCGCGGCGCGATGGTCGGCGCTTACTCGTGGCTGAGCGGACAGTACTGGTGGCGCGGCATGTACCTCGGCGCGCTCGCCGACGTCACCCGCGACGGATCAACGTTCCAGTTCAACGCCGGTCCGCTCATCGGCTTTGGCAGCAAGAGGCTGTCGCTTGGCGTCGCGCCGGTCTACTCCAGGGATCTCTGGGCCGGCCGCAGCGAATGGGCCGTGCGGGTCATGGTCGGCGTGGACTTCGCGGGCGACACGGAATCCGGGGCCGCCGCGACCGCCGCAGCAGGACCGTGAGTTCAGCGGGTGTTGTTGATGGACACGCGTGCTGCGCGCAACCATCCGCTCCGACCTGCATTGCTGTCGGCCGCCAGGCTCCCTGCGGCGCAGCATGGGGCAGCGCCCCAGTCGTCCGACGGCCTCCGCTCGTGCCGGGGCCGACCGCGTGGTTCGGCCACACCCTGTCAGTGGCCCTTCTTGCCCGGCGTCGCGTTCCACAGGCGCGCCATCACCGCGGCGCCGATCAACGCAAATGGAATCGGCGCGGCGATCCACGCCGCCCAGCCCCAGTGCTTGACCAAGAGCGGCACCGTCGGTCCGATGATCGCGCTCGCCACGTATTGCATACCGTCGAAAAGCCCAGCCGCCGTAGCCGCCGCCTTCTTGCCGCCAAAGTCCATCGACGCCGCTCCGCCGATCATGCCGTGGGCGCCGTTGACGAAGAACGACAGCACGATCATCACGGCCACCGTGGCTGCGACGCCGACGCCGGCCGCGTGCACGGCCGAAAACAGCACCAGTGCCACGGCCATGCCCAGGAATCCGAACACCACCACCGGGGCACGCCGCCCCTTGTACACGCGGTCCGAGGCAATGCCGAACACGAAACCGCCAGCGATGCCCGCCGCCGCCGCCAGCCAGAACGCCAAGTGCCAGGTGCCGGTCGAGCGGTCGACGTTGAACAACTCTCCGAAATACTTGGGCATCCACGCTCCGTCCAGCACGCTGCGGCGCACCAGACCGATCATCATCGAGGCCAGCGCGATGGTCAGCGTCACCGGATTGACGAACACCTTCTTGAGGATGTCGCCGACGCTGACGCCGCCCGGACCGTCGTCGGTCGCGTCGCCGGTGTCGAGTTCCTCAAAGCCCGCGTCGCTGGGCGAGTTGTGCATGTACAGGTAGTTGGTGACAAACAGCACCACCAGCAATGCTGAAGGCACCCAGAACGCGTACTGCCAGCCGCCGAACACGCCGATCATGGCGGGCGCCACCGAGGTGCCGAGCACCAACCCGAATCGGATGAGGATGCCGAAGATCCCAGCGAACGTGCCCCGCTCGCGCACGTGGAACCAGTGGGCGTTGACCTTGACGATCGACAGCGCCCCGAACGACTGGAAATAGCCGTTGATGCCCCAGGCGGTGGCGAGATAGATGAGGAACGTGCGGCTGTCGAAGCCATGCGCGAACTCTGCCGGCGCGACCACGTGGCGGTCGATGCCGGTCCCGGCCCAGACCGCCTCTTTGGCGATGAAAAATGCGCCGCACCCAAAGGCGAAATTGGCCAGGATGGCGCCCACCGTGCCGATGAGGAAGGCCTTCTTGCCGCCGATGCGGTCGGCGATGGGGCCATTGACCACGACCGCGATGCCGTACACGAGCGGCATCACCGTTTCGAACACGCCGATGTCGGCCTTGGACCAGCCGAAGGTGTTGGACAAATCGGTCACCGAGGCCATGAAGTTGTAGCGCGACATGTAGAAAAGCGCGTACAGCAGGCCCAGGTTGACCCAGTTGACGGTGCGCGCCCGCCGGAATCCGGGGTCGGTGATGTTCAGTTCGACGGTGTGGGCCATTCGGTCCTCCAAGGGCGGGCGCGAGCATGGACCGGGTTCGCAGGCGGCGCAAGGTGGCTCAGTTGCGCGCCCCGCGGAACGTCATCGGCAGACCGCGCGAGTTGATCTGCTCCAAAATGGCGGCCGGCGGCTCAGGCAGCGACCGCATGCCGGACTTGTAGCCGTTCATCAGGCCGGCGATGGCGTCGTCGTAGTTGTCGTTGCCGCTTTTCTTGTCGAACTTCCACTCGAGCACGGCGCCGGCCGCAGTCATGCGAACGATCCGCACTTTGGCTTCGAGGTCCACCAGTTCCCAAGGCGGGATGCCGGCCGGAGCGCGAAACGTGCGCCTGACCGCCGACTCTACCTCGCGCACATATGCCGATCCGCTGCGGTTGACCTTGCCTTCGCCGTGTTCGCTGCCGTCGGCCTTGCCGAGGATGTCGCCGAGTTTCTTCTTCTTGAGTTCGTCACTGCGGGGTTCGTTGTCGAGCAGGTCGCCCAGCTTGCTTTCCAGGCCCATCGCCTCGGCGAGTTTGGGTTTTGATTCTGCCGGCTTTTGGACCTGGGCCGGCTGGGCCAGCACTGTCCCAGTCTCCACGCCCTTTGCGGCGACGAGTTCGGCTTGCAACAGGTCCACTTCGACGGCCGGCGGCGACTCCAGGTCACGGCGCAACGCGCGGCGCACGGGTTCGGGACAGCGGCGCTCTTCGACTTGCTTGAGCTTCTTGTCGTCCTCGGCGCGGGAGCGGGTCGCGCGCTCTCCGGGTGCCAGGCATGCAGTCGATACCACCGCCGCGCAGTTGGGCACGCTCACGTCCTCTTCGGTCTTGACGGCCCCCGAATCGGTGGCGGGCGCCAGCCACATCGCAAAGCCGACGCCCACGTGCACCACCGTCGCCAACGCCGCGCCGACGCCGAGGTCGGTGCGGGTGATGCCGACGTGGGCGGGTTGCATCGCCTACCGTCCCAGCGGCTCTTCGCTGACCAAGCCAAAGTGCTCGATGCCGACCCGCCGCATGCGCGCCATCAGCGCCAGCACCAGCCCGTAGTCCAGCCGGCGATCAGCGCGCAAATGGGCGTCGCGCAACCCCTTGCCGCGACTGGAGTGTTGCAGGCCGGCCTCGAATCCATCCAGGCACGCGTCGACCGCCTTGGCCTTGCAGTCCACCAGCAGTTCCTTGTCCAGCCACACCTTGCGATCGCCGTCGAAGCTCACCACGGGCTTGCCGGCCTTGCTGCCGGCCGCGATCTTGTCGGCCTTGAGCTTGGGCAGGTCCACGGGCACCTGGTTCTCGTCGGTGGCCGCCTTGGCGGCGATTTCTTCGCTGGCGACCTGGCGCAAGGTCTCCGCCTCGCGCGAGATGCGCGCCGCTTCGACGCTCGACGCCACCATGAAGATGACGAGCAGCACGAGCATGACGTCGACCATCGGCGTGACGTTGATTTCGGACAGCGTGCCCTGGGCGATGCGCCCGCGACCTCCGCCACCGCCGGTACCGCCCATGCCCATCGCGTGCTCAGTCTTTCGATCGCAGGTGGCGCCTGCGGATCTGGATCAGCAGCTCTTCGGCAAAGCAGTCGAGGTCGGTGACCAACCGTCGCACGATGCGCCCAAGCCCGTTGTACGCGATGGAAGCCGGAATCGCCGCCAGCAACCCGACCGCGGTCGCCACCAACGCCTGTGCGATGTGCGGGGCGACCGTTTGCAAGATGGTGCCGGTGTCGGCCAGCCCGCCAAATGCGCCCATGATGCCCCACACGGTGCCGAAAAGGCCCATGAACGGGGCAGCGGTCGCGGTCGTGGCCAGCAGTTGCAGACCGGATTCGAGGTCGTCGACCAACGGCTCGGCGGTCCGGCGCATCGCGCGCTCCAGGCTGTCGAGGTCTTCCTCGCGCAGGGGGCCCAGCACTTCGAGTTGATGCAACTCCTTGAGCACAGTGGCCAAAATCCGTGTGTGCGGCAGGCTGACGTGCTTCTTGCCCAAGTGTTCGGCGGCGGTCGTCAGGTCGGCCGTCTTGAGCAACTCAGCGAACTGGCCCCGAAAGACCGCCGTCTCCTTGCGCAGGGCGCGCAGCGCGATGGCGCGGCTGCCAATGATGACCCACGACACCACCGACAGGATGACCAGGGCCACCAACACGAAAAGGACCATGCCGCGCGACTGCAAGGCGGCGGTCATCGGGTCCATTTCGACTTGGGCCAGGAGCAGGAGGGAAACTGGCACGGCAAGGGCACTCATCGGCGGCAAGGGTAGGCGGGCAGCCGCAGGGAAGCAACCGGTCGGCCGCCGGCCACGACGTCAGGCCGCGCCCGAAAGCAACGAAACAACGGCAGAGTCGGCCAACGTGGCCACGGCGGCCCGCGGCCCGCATTGCCGCAGCGCAGCCAGGTCCGCGCCGCCCGAGGCAACTGCGAGACAGAAAAAACCGTTTCCATGCGCAGCGTTGACGTCCCTTGCCGTGTCGCCGACCACCCACACCGCGCAGTGATCGAGCGGCGCGCCCAAGGCCTGCGCACCGCGCTCGGCGCCGGCCCGCACCAGCGCCACGCGGTCTTCGGCATCGCAGCCAAACCCGCCAAAGCCGAAACATCGCCAAAGGTTGCCGCGCGCGAGCTTGAGACGGGCGCCGTCGCGCAGGTTCCCGGTACCCAAGCCGACCGCGAGGTCCGGCCGGCCCGCCAGCGCCGCAAGCAATTCGACCACGCCGTCGAGCACGCGATAGCCGTCGGCCCCCGCCAACTCCCGGTCCAGCGCCCCCAGGTAGGCCGCCAGCACCGCGTCGATGGCCGCCTCGGTGTCGGCGGTCCCCACGGCGCGCAGCCCAGCGCGCGCGATGGCGCGATCGGTCATGCCGGCGAGCGAAAACCCAGTGCAGGCATCGGGCCGCCCGGTCACCTGCGCGAAGCCATGTTCCATCGCCCGGCGACCCGCGCCGCCAGTCTGCACGAGCGTGCCATCGACGTCGAAAAGCACAATGGTGGGTCGCCCGCCGGCCATCGCCGCAGGGTGACAGGGATTGCGCGGCGTGCCAAGGGCATTGCGGCGTCGTGGGCGCCGGCCGACCCTGCACCTGGGCCTGGGCCTGGACCTGTCCGGCGCAGCCGGCTGACTCTGAAACCTCTGCGGTCGCGGTGTCCGTGGGACTGCGGCAGTGCTGCAGCCGGGTCGCCGTCCTCGGCAGCCAGCAACGGCCGCGAAGGACCGTGGCAATCCTGGGTCGTCAGGGTCAGCAGCCGCCGGTCTCGTCCAGACGCGAGTTTGGCGCTGTGGCGGCAGTCAGGCGCAGGGGCAGGTACGGGGCCAGGCACAGGGCCCGGGCAGGCAGACACTGGCGTTCTCAACACCCTCAGTTGGGCCCGAAGCAGGCGCGGACGCCTGCGCGCGACCGGGCGGAATTCAACAGGGGCAGTCGTAGTCCGGCACCGTCCACGTGCGCACAGGCCGCCACGCCGGGCCGACCTGGCGCCACACCCGATCAGGCGCGACCAGTTCGTAGCGCCCGTCGCCGTCGACGTCCACCGCGGCCTCGGGCAAGACCTCGCCGCCGGCCGCCGGGTCGCTCGCCAGCAGCAGTGTGTAGTTGTCCGGTGGCCGCGGTCGCGCGGTCCAGATCGCGAGATGCGAGCCCCAGAAGCCGCCGCAGGGCTCGCCGGCCTGCGCACGGGTCACGACCAGGCGGACGCCGCGGCCCTCGAACGACACCACCTGCGTCACCGCGTGTTGGTACTGGTCCCAGGTCAGCGCCCGCGGCGGTTCCACCTCGCTGCTGTAGATGCGCTGGATGTCGGCAAACGCGCGCTCGGCGCGCAGGGTCGCGAGGGCGGTCTCTCGCAGTTGGCCAGCCTTGGTGTCGTCCCGACCCAAGAACCGCGGTGCCGCAAGTTGCGCAAACCGGCCGAACAAGGCCTTGGGGCAGTCCGAGCGGTTTCCAGGCGTCCCGTAGGGCTGCACCCGCACCGCTGTCACAGCGTCGCCCTTGCCGAGGTCCCACACCGCGCGAGCGATCGCGTCGGCCGCGGGCCGCCGGGTCACCGGACCCTCCGTCCAATCCTGCACTTGCCCAAAATGCGGGACGGCCCGGGCGATCGCCGCCACCTCGACCACCTGGCCGCGGCACACTTCGCCGGTCTGGCCGTACACGACCACGTCACGGTCCTTCCACGGCATGCGCGCACCGGACCAGTCCAGAGGCGCGGCGGCGGCCCAGACTCCGCCTTGCTGCGCCAGGGTCGGGGATGCGTCCACGGCCGAGGGCACAGCGTCTATGGTGAGCCAGATGGACGCGCCGACCCGCATCGCCAACGCGAGTTGCTCGGCGGGCGGCGGCAGCGCGGGTTCGCCGGGTGCCACGACCGAGCCCAACATTTCCTCGCGGACGATGCGCGGCGTATCGAACTGCTTGGCGACCATCCACGCCTTGGGTCCCTTGTCGCGAAAGGTCCCCGTCTCGAACGTCTGGACAAACCGCACCTGGCCGATGCCGGCCGCGATCGCCATCTGCACGTCCTGCACCTGCACGCGCATCGCCTTGCCGAACATGCGCTTGCGGTCGGCCATCCACCCCGCGCGCGAAAACTGCCGGCGCACGGTTCCCACGCGCCGCACACCGGTCATGCGGGCGGCGTACAGGCCCTGGTAGGTCGCGAAATCGCCTTGGTTCTGGGCGGCGAGCCACAGGTCGAGCAGGCCGCGCACCTCGGCCTCGGTCACGCTGGGCGCTGGCGGCAAGGCCACCGGGCTTGGCGCCTCCGCGGGCGCAACGGCCTCGGTCGCAGACTCGGCGGCGTGTACCGCTGTTGTGGCTGCTTCCGGGGCGCTCAGCACCGCAGCCGATGGTTCGGCGCCAGGCGCGGGCGGCGCCGGGTTCGACTTCGCACAGGCCCAGCTGGCCAACGCCAGCGTTGCGATCCACGGACCACGAACGGCTCGCCGCATCGTTCACCTCGCGTCCCACGGGGGACCGCGCCGTGTTTTGCCACAGGTGGCCGCGGAATGCGCGGGGTGGCAGTGCGCCGCAATTGGCGCAGGTCCGGCGATTCGGTGAATAATCGGCCTGCGCGGACGTTGCCCGCGTCTGGAGCGCGGCTTCCGTGGTGGACGAGCGCGAACAAGCCTTGGTCAACGCAGCCCTCGATGGCGACCGCGCCGCCTTCGGCGAGTTGGTGGATCGGCTCAAGCGGCCGATCTACAACCTGTGCATGTCGCACCTGCACAACGACGCCGAGGCCATGGACATGGTCCAGGACACCTTTCTCAAGGTGTTCACGCACATGGACATGTTCCGTCGCGACTCGAATTTTCGGGCGTGGGTATTCCGCATCGCCGCCAACGGCTGCATCGACCGCCTGCGCCGCCGCCGCACCCGCCGCGCCGAAGAACTCGACGACCGCGTGTCGGCCGACGACATGGCGGAAACCGATCTCCCGGCCGTCGGCACGTTCGGCCGGGCCAGTCCGTTGCAAGAGCGGGCGCGATCGCAACTGGGCGATCGGCTCGAGCGCGCGCTTGCGACGTTGCCCGAGACGCACCGCCAGTGCGTGTTGTTGTGCGACGTACACGGCTACTCCTACCAGGAGATCGCCGACGAGATGGGCATCCCGAGGGGCACCGTGATGAGCCGATTGTTCTATGCCCGCAAGCGGTTGCAGGTCGAGTTGGCCGACTACCGCGAGGAGGCGACCCGTGTCTGAGTTCTCTACACTGTCGGAGCTCGACGACGCCGATCTGGAACTGGTCCTGCTGTACGTGGACGGCGAGCTGGCGAACGATCCCGGCCGCCAGCGGACCGCCGAGGGGTTGCTCGCCGACAACCCGGCCGCACGCGCCATCGCCGACGACGTGCGCGCAACCAAAGCGGCAGTGCGCGAACTGGTCGTAGGCGAGGCCGCCGCCGCGCGGGTGACCGCCGATCTGTCCATGGTGCGCGGCCGGGTGATGACGCGGATTCCGCCCGCGCCGCGCCCAGCCCCCGCGCCCGACAAGGCCACTGGGTTCGACCCCATCGGATGGCTGCGCGCATTCGGGTTTGGCAAGGTCAGCGTGGCCTTTGGCGCCGCGGTGGTGGCTGCGGTGTGGATCGGCGTGGCGCTGCGGCCCGCGGCGATGGATCCGCGCACCGCCAACGCCGCCGCGGTGGCCGAAGATGCGGTGCTCGGAGATCAGCCAGTGATCATTGAAGAAATGGAGGTGGACGGCGAGTCCATCACCGTCAAGCCGGCGGCCGAACCGGACCGGCCGACGGTCATCTGGCATTTCGCCGACGCCATGCCAGGGGAGGGCTGATGCGCAACCTCACGCCAAGGCATCAGTGCGGTCGCCGTCTGTGGATGACGCTGGCGGCCCTCTGCTGTGCGACCTGGGTGCTCGCGCCAACACACGCGCGCGCTCAGGCGGCCACGGCAGGCTTCACCGTGCGCGTCATCGAGGGCAGCAAGGCGCCAGCGCCCAAGGTGGATCCGAAACTGGCCGACCTCAAACGCGAATTGGAGACCTTGCACCAGGAATTCAACACGTTTGCCCTGGTCGGTATCCACCCGATGCGCTTGGGGGTCGGCCAGCGCCAGGCCGTCAAGCTGCCTGATGGCGCAGAACTGGCGCTGCACCTTCTGGAATTGGTTGCGGGTCCGCCGCTGCGGGTCCGCCACCAGCTCGAACTGCCCAAATCGCGCACGGTGCGGTCGGTGGCGCCGGGCGGTCGCACGCTGGACGTGCGGCCTTGGGGCGACAAACTCATCATCATCTGCACGGCCGTCGACAGGTAGCCGGCGTTGTCAGCGCTCGCGGCTGCGTGCTATCTTTGGCAGGCTGCGAACCGTTTACAGACCGCCACGGTCTGCGCTTGGCGCGCTCGCAAATCAGGAATTCACGGTGACATCGTTGGCGTGCACATCCAGGCGAACTGCTGCGGTGGCCGCGTGCCTGTGGCTGGCCGCCCCGTTCATCGCAACCGGGGTTCTGGCGGACGACGCAGCACCGCCACCGCCGCCGCCTGCCGCAGAGGCCGCCCCGCCGCCCGTCCCGGTGGACCCCGCTGTCGCTGAGGCCGACAGGCTGAGCGACGAGGCCAAGCTCGCGTACAAGGACAAGAAATACGGTCAGGCGTTCGCGCTGTTCGAGAAGGCTTTTGCGGTGCAGCCGCGCCCTGCGTTCTTGTACAACATGGCCAAGTGCAAGGAAAAGCTTGCAGAATACGCCGAAGCCGTCCAACAGCTGGAGCGCTATCTCGAAACCTATCGCCAGCAGAACAGTGGCCTCGAGTCGCCGGACCGCGCCGACACCTTGCGCCAAATCGACGACCTCAAGCGCCGGGCCTACGAAGCGCTGCCTGAGGTGTCGATCCAATCGATGCCCCCAGGGGCCCAGGTGCTCGCAGGGGGCGTCACCCTTGGCTCGACCCCGTTCGTCACCCGCATGCAGCCCGGTCGCCACAAGATCGTGCTCAAGCTACCCAAGCACTCGGACCTGGACGCCGACCTCGACGTGCCGCTGACCGGCAGGGTCGCCGTGGTGCTGTCCATGAAATCCATCGTCAAACGCGGGGGCATCAGTGTATGGTGCAATGTCAAAGGCGCGCAGGTCGTGGTGGACGGCAAAGTGGCCGCCGTCACACCCTTTGCCGGCGTGTTGGACGTTGAGCCTGGACCGCACCAGGTCACGCTGGCGCGGCTGGGCTACAGGACCAGCGGCCATCAGGCCCAGGTGCCCGACGACCGCGTGGTCAAGCTGTTCGTGCACCTCAAGCGCACCGAAAGGGTGGCGAGTTTTCGAAGCTACCTCGGCTGGCCGCTGATCGTGCTCGGCGCTTTGGCTGTGGGCGGCGGCGGCGCCGCCTCGTGGACGGCCAACCAGGAATACCGCGGAACGCCTACATTTCAGAAGTTCGAGAACCTGCAGAACCTGGGCTACCGCGCTGGTGGCGGGGCGGTCGGTCTCGGCCTGGTGCTGGTGGTGTGGGACGCGCTACAGCAAGGCATTCCGCCTGAAGAACTAACGGAAGGGGCAGTCCATCCGCCCGGTGAACAAGTCGGCCCGTTCGGTGGCCTTGAGGTCAAGCCCAAATGATGGCTGCACCGCCGCGGGCCTCGTCGATGGGCATTCTGGGACGGCTGGCGCTCTGGGCCGCGGCTGCGCTGCTGGCCTGCACCTGCGCTACGGGCAGGGATCCACCCAAGCTCACCGCCATGGCCACTGTGCAGGTGGCCGGAGCCTACTTGTTCGGCACCGGCGAACAGGGCTGCAACATCCCGCAGGGCGCCGCCTGCGAAACCAACCAAACCTTCGACCCCAGCCAACCGACGGCGACCGTCGATCTCAAGCCGTTTGCGATCGACGTCCACGAAGTCACTATTGAGCAGTACGGGCACTGTGACGCCATGGAGCAGTGCTCCAAGCCCGCTGGCGACAACGGTCCAAGCGGCATTCCGGACTACTACACCAACTCGCGCTACGACCGCTATCCGGTGGTGATGGTCCGCCACAAGCAGGCCGAGGAATACTGCAAGTTTGCCGGAAAGCGCCTGCCCACCGAATTTGAATGGGAGGTCGCGGCCGGCGGCGCGGCCAAGACCGTCGGCGAAAAGCGCATCTACCCCTGGGCGGAGCCTGGATTTCAGCCGGCCCTGAAAAAGTGCGACAAGGACGTCAACATCGCGCAATGCAACGGTGGCCTGCAGCTGACGAAACCCGTGGAGTCGTCCGTGGACGACGTCGTGGTCATCGGTGGCGTCAAGGTCTTCGACCTCGCGGGCAACGTGGCGGAGTACACCTCCAGCGATTCGGTCAAGCAACTGACCTGTGACCTTGCCAACCCGGACAACCCTTACACGTGCGAGGGCTGCAAGTCCTGCCTGCAGATCAAGGCCAAGGCCGAGTGCGCCAGTCAATGCCAACCGTGCAAGTGCGGCGCCGGTTCGACCGAGAAGAGCAAGCCCAATTGCTATCAGCCCTGCGAGACCCCGATCTGTGCCCGCCGCCTTGCCGACAGCGCGCCCTTGCCTGGCTACCCACTGGGCAAGAACTTTGCGCAGCATCGCGTCGTGCGCGGCGGCAGCTACTACAACCACAGCGGCAGCGCCGACAAGATGGCCTGCGATGGTCGCTTTGACAACCGCAGCCAAGCCGTCGAGCCGACCGGCAATCCGCAAACGCATTGGGGATTCCGCTGCGCCAAGTCGCTGTAGTTGCAGGTGCCTTGATGCGGATGGCGTGCGGTCGGGTCGCTTTCGATCTTGGCCCTATCGGCGCCGTCGGTCGCGGCGCCCTGATTCAGTTCATTGCGGTGCGCACCCGTAGCGCGTAGCTTGGACTCGCCAGCGGCTGACGGTCGACCGCTACTGCAAATCCGGGTCTTCGATCTTGTCTTCGCGTTTGGGCGGTGGCTTGGGCGGTGGCGGCTTGGGCGGTTCGACGGCCTTGGGCTCGACCTTGACCTCGGCCTTGGGTGGCTCCGGTTTGGGCGGCGCGGCGGTTTCGACCTTCGCAACGCCGTCTTTCTTGACGCCCGCCGCTACCCCTGCCGGCTTGTCCAGCGGTCGCGCCTTGGGATCGGCAACGGGCGGGCCGCGGTCGGGTGACTTCTTGAGGTCGATCGACAGCATTTGGGCCGCGCCGAATCCGACCTTGATCGTGTGCGGTTCGTAGCCGTCGCGCAGCAAGAGCCACGATTCGTCGGTACTGCCTTTGGGCATCTCCAATGTGGCATTCGTCGTGCCCAGAAGTTTGCCATTCTTGAGGATTTGCGCGCCTGGCGGGTTGCTGTTGACGGTGATGCGCACCACCTTGTCGTCGACCAGCGCCGGAACCGGCACGGCGATCTGCTCCTTGACCACCTCAGTCCTGACCACCACATCGGGTGGTCGGGTCGCGGCCCACAACCCGATGGCCACCGCGGCGGCGGCGATGGTGGCGCCGACCGCGAGCGGCCATTTCGGCGTCGCAGGCGCCGGCATCACCAGGTCGGGCACCGCCGACAGGTCCGCGGTCTGGTCGCCGGGCACGATCGGCCGCACGGTGCGCGCGGTCAACACGGCCGCGGTCGTGGCGGACCCCAGGCGCACGCCCAGACTTTCGGCCTCGGCCGAACCCACGTGCTGGTCGAACGCCGTCGGCAATGCGTCCGCCAACTCTTGGCACCGTTTTGCGAATTCTCCAGCGGCTTGGACGCGCTTTTCCGGGCGTTTTTCGAGCAACTGCAAGACCAGGTCTTCGACTTCGGCCGGAATCACCTGTTGCTCGGTGGCTTTGCTCGGCGGCACCGGGGCTTCGTTGACGTGGGCAAGCAGCAGTTGCAGCGCTTGGTCGCCTCCAAAGGGCGCGTTGCCGGTCACCATCTCGTACAGGATGATGCCCAGCGTATACAGGTCGCTGCGGGCGTCGACCGGCTGGGCGCTGCACTGCTCGGGGCTCATGTAGCGCGGTGTGCCAAAGATCGAACCGGCCTGGGTCAACGTCCCCGCCTCGCTCTTGTGGTCGCGCAGCTTGGCGACGCCGAAGTCGAGCACCTTGACGTAGTCGGCGTTGTCGCCCACCTGGACCAGGAAGATGTTCTCGGGCTTGAGGTCGCGGTGCACGATCTCCTTGCCGTGCGCCTCCGCGAGCGACTGGGCGACCTGCGCCATCACCCGCAGAGCACGGCGGATGGGCAGGGGCCGCTCCTTGCGCAACAGGTCATAGAGGGTCAGGCCTTCGAGCAACTCCATCGCGATGTACGGGTTGCCATCGGGGGTTTGGCCGTAGTCGAAGATCTGGATGGTGTTGGGGTGGCGCAGCCGCGACACCGCGAGCGCCTCGAGCGTGAACCGCCGCAGCACCGTCTCGTTGCTTTTCAGGTCGCCGAGCAAGACCTTGATGGCGACGTCGCGATCCATGCCCTCTTGGCGGGCGCGGTACACCGAACCCATGCCGCCGGAGCCGATCTTCTTGAGCACCAGGAACCGGCCGCCGATCATCTGGCCGATCAGCGGATCCTGGCGGGCCTCCTGGGCGCGTTCGAGGTGCGCGCGAATCTTCTCGTCGAGTTGCTCGCGGGTGTCGGCACCTTCGCGGCGCGTCGGCAGGTTGGCGCGCAGGTCGTCGATGGTGGCGTCGCCGACGGGCTGCGGCGCTTCGCCGATGGCGTCGAACTCCGGCCCGCGGGCGTTGCTCACCGTCCTGTCGTCGCTGACGGTGTGGACGATGCTGACCACGAGCTCGCTGTGTTGCTTGCTTGGCCGGCGCGGATCCTGGTTCGGCTCAAAGGCGACCGTGACAGCCCCGGTCACCTCGACGTCGTCTTGGATGGGCACATTGAGCAGCGTCGCGTTCAGCGCGTCGTCCGCTGGTGTCGCGGGCTTTGCCGTCATCGGGACTCGGGGCGACCAAAAACGTCGTCGAGGCTTTGACGTATAGCACAAGCAACGGTTGGCTGTGCAGCCGAGGCATCGATGCGCACCACGCGGCCGAGGACCGCGGGCGGATCGGCACACAGGGCGGCGTAGCGGTCGCGCACCCGGGTCAGCATCGCCTCGGTCTCGAAGCGTTCGAGCGGCTTGCCCCGCGCGGCGATGCGCTCGATGGCCACCGCCACTGGCACGTCGAGCCACAGCGACAGGTCGGCTTGCAGCGCGTGGCGGTTGATCGCCAACACCCACGCCGGGTCCACCGCCAGCCCCGCAGCCTGACCATCGCTGACCTGAAACGCCAGCGAACTGCCCAGGTGCCGGTCGCACACCACCCACGCGCCGCGCTGCAACGCCGGTTCCACCACGCGCCGGCCGTGATCGACGCGGTCGGCCGCAAACAGCAGCGCAACGGCCGCCGGGTCGATGGACCGGTCGCCGTCGCGGATTTCGCCGCGCAGGATGCGGCGGATGAGTTGGCCGCCGTCGAGCTCTGAGGGCTGGGCCGTGCGCACGACCTGCAGTCCGCACGCGCGCAGGTGCGCGGCGAGCAGGTCGCCCTGGGTGGTGGTCCCGGCACCGTCGGTGCCCTCGAGCACCACGAAGCGTCCGCGCGGCAAGGTGGTCATTCGCTGTCACACGGCAAATCGACGGTGCGCATGCCGTCGGGGCAGGCAACGGCGAACACAGTCGGGTCGACGGGCTGGTCTGCGGTCACCTCGCGCAACTCCAATGTCATGTCGGCCTGCGGCCGCGTCGTCTTGACCCGCAGCGTGCGCGGCAGGCTGGCCACCGCATCGCCATCGTACTGCAGCGAAGCCAGCCGCTCGGCACCGAAGTACCATACGGCGCCGACCGCGCGGCGCGTCTTGGGCTCGACGTACACCTGCTGGTGCAAGGCCGTCGCTGCGCCGAGGTCCAGGCGGTACAGTGATTTTTCGCCGTCCCACGCCAAGGTGCGGTGCTCGGCAGGCGCTTGCAGCACTGGCAGGTCGCCGAGCAGGGCGGCCACCAGACCGTCCACGGGCAGCGGCAGTGGCAGCACGCGGGCGAGGTTGCGCGGACACGCCTTGCCGACGTAGCAGGCGTCGCCGCCGCGCTCGAAGGTCAAGAAGCGATCGCCATCGCAGTTCGACAGGGCCACCAGATCGAGCGTCGGCGTGAGCGCCTGGAACTGCAAGGAACTGGGACGGCTGGCCACCACCAGCACCGTCGCGCTGCGCCGCTGTCCGTCCGCATAGGCTTCCAAGCGGGCCGTGCCTTGCAGGGTCTTGACCTGCGGGCGCACCAAGCTGGCGATGAGCGCGTCGGCGGTGAGCGATTCGCCCGGCGGCGCCCCCGTCTGCGGACCAGCACAGCCGGCGATCCACAGGGCGGTCCACCAGCCCCCGTTACGCATGCGCACCCTCCGCGACGAACCGCGCGTGCAGCGCCGCCAGGACCGGCGTGAGCACCATGGGATCGACCAGCGCCGACAGCGTGAGACCGTGGGCGACGACGGCAAGCGGTTCGGCGCCGCTCGCCCGCACGATCTCGCGAAATGCTGTGATCAAGCCAGGTTCCCTTCCGACCGCCGGGCCGACGATGCTGGCCAGCGCCCCGCGCAGTGCGCCGATCGATCCTGGCATCGCCTCGACGGCCGCCACCGCCCGATCAAACGCCGGATCGACCGCATCGGCCACGTCGCGCGCCACCAGCACGTCGGCGGCCGCGGCGTCGGCGGTGACGGCCAGCGGGCACAGGTGGGCGTCGGCCAGTGCGGCGATCATGGCTTCAGCCCCCGCCGCGTCGCGGGCCCGGAGCAGCACCGCGTGGGGCCGGCCGGCCACACCGCTCACCCACGGCCGGTCGCGCGGCGCGTCGAGGCGCACGACGGTTTCGCCGCCCGTGCCGTCGGTCCTGCGCGCATAGAGCGCGATGCCGTGCATCCGGGCCAGCGCCACCGCGTCCGCCGCCAACACCTTGGCGCCCGCACGGGCCAGCGCCAGCGTCTCATCGTGGCTGAGCGCGTCGATGCGCCGCGCCGCCGTCACCAACCGCGGGTCGGCGCTGTAGATGCCGTCGACGTCGCTGTAGATCTCGCAGTCCGCGCCGAGCGCAGCGGCCAGCGCCACCGCGGTGGTGTCGCTGCCGCCGCGCCCCAACGTCGTGACCTCGCGCCGCCAACTGGTGCCCTGGAAACCGGCGACGATGACGACGTGGCCTTGCGCCAGCGCGTCCTGCACCCGGAATGGGCGGACCTCGACGATGCGGGCGTTGCCGGCGCTGTCATTGGTCAAGATGCCGCACTGGCTGCCGGTCAAGCTCGTGGCGGCCAGGCCTTCAGCGCGCACCGCCATGGCCAGCAGCGCCATCGCGATGCGCTCGCCCGCGCTCAACAGCATGTCGAGTTCGCGGCGGTCGGGCGTGTCGGTGACCTCGTGGGCGAGCCGCACCAGTTGATCGGTGGTCTTGCCCATCGCCGACACCACAGCAACCACGTGTGCGCCCCCTTGGCGCGCCTGGGCGATGCGCCGGGCGACCTGGCGCAGGCGTTCGACGTCGGCCACCGACGAACCGCCGTATTTTTGCACCACGATGCGGGTGGGCTGGGCGTCCATGGCCGTCACAATGCGTCGCCGGGATGGACCACGTCGAGGTGCGCGGGCAGTTGCTGCACTTCCTGCTGGCGCGCCATCTCCCAGCCCCGGCCCGCGAGCCGCCATTCCTGTGCAAGCAATTGCTGGTGCGTGACCGGGTCCGCCGGTCGGCTCCACACGGCGGCGATGATCACGCGGGCGCGCGGCGCGCCCTGCACATACTCGACGGCGCGGACGTCGTATTCGTGGATGGTGACCTGGGTCTGCGCCAGCCGCTTCTGGCGGATGAACTGGGCGCGCAGGGCCTCGGGCACGTAGTTGGCGGCGCGCTCGATGTGGCCCCAACGAATCGACCGCACGTAGTCCTCAACCGATTCCTTGAGTTGCGCGGCAGGGGTCGTGCCAAGGCCACACGCGCACGGCAGCGCAAAGGCCAACAGCCACCGCGCCGCCGCCCTCATTGCGCCGCCGCCAACAGCGCCTGCAATTCACCGCGCTGGTCCAGTGCCCGCAGGTCCGTGTAGCCGCCGACAAACGTGTCGCCCACGAAGATCATCGGCACCGTGCGCCACTCCAGCCGGGCCTTGAGTTCCGCCATCTTGGCCGGGTCACGGTCCAGGTAGACCTCGTCGAAGGCGATGCCGCGCGCGCTAAGGAACCGCTTTGCGGCGATGCAGTACGGACACCACTCGGTGCGGTACACGGTCACGGGTGCAGCCATGGGCGAGTGCAGCGGGCGGCGGCCCGACCGGCCGATCTTACCGCGGGTGGGGCGATCGCGCCATGCAACGGCGATTCCATCAACGGTTGGCGGCGCGCGCCCTGCCGACTACCATGGCGAGATGGTCGCCGATCCGCCGCATGGCCGTGTGCTTGCCCTGGACGTGGGCCGGGCGCGCATCGGCCTCGCGGTCACCGCGCCGCGCGGCGATCAGGCCCTGCCTCATGGCGTGCTGGAGCGGCGGGGCACCCGCGCGGACCTGGCCCGGTTGGTCGCGCTGGCCGACGCGTTGCAGGTTGCGCGCTGGGTGGTGGGCCTGCCGCCACCTGCGGATCCGGGCGCCCTCGACAGCCGCGGTCTGGTCGCTCGGTTCGTCGAGGCGTTGCGCGCCGCGCAGCCCCTGCCGGTCGACGTCGTGGACGAGGCCGAATCGACGGTGCAGGCCCACGATGAACTGCGCGCGCTGGGTATGCGCGCCGCCCGTCGCAAGACGGTCGTGGACGCCCATGCCGCCAAGATCATCTTGGACCGCTGGCTCGCCCTGCACGGCACCGACGCGACACCGTAGCCGTGCCGCCGACTGCGCGCTATGCTTGGCAAGCCCTCGGGGCCGGAGCCTTCGTCCATGTCGGTCAGCCCGTCGCAACTCGCCGATCGCAAGCGCAAGATGCTGCGGTTGCTCGCCAAGGGCGGCGCCGACCAGAAGAAAGGCGAAGAACTGCTGCCGACCTACGCCGTGGGCAAAGCCGTGCTGTCGCCCCAAGCCATCCGTCCCAAGGTCGACGACCCGGCCAAGAAGCTGCAGCGCTGGGTCCAGGCGGCGCTCATGGTCGCGCTCGGCGTCCAATTGCCGCTGCACGGCGTCATTGATGGCCTGACGCGTGCGGCGCTGCTGAGATTCCAGAAGATGGCCGGAATCGGCCAGAGCGGCGCGGTGGATGACGCGACCCTGCGCGCGCTGGAAGAGGCCGTGGGCGTGCCGGCGCCCCACCGCGGCAGCAGCCCCCAGCCGCCCGACAACCTGCTGGCCCGCGTGCGCCGAGCCAAAGGCGGCAGTCCCAAGGGAGAAACCGACGACAAGGCCACCGAACACACGCACGTTGCTGAAGACCTGCAAGCAGAGCGCCACAGTTTCGAAGACACCGGCGAGGACAACAAGTACGGCGAAGCGGACGCCCACGAACTGCGCCCCGGTCAGCCGGGCAGGGGCGGCGCTCACGCTTTGGACCCGACCCGGGTGGCCATGCAGCGCTTCCTGCACGCCGAGGCTATGCAGGCGGTGATGGCGCTGGCGTTCGAGCGGCAGTGGGTGCACGACGAACTGGACCGGTTGGGCCGCCAAGGCGACGGCGCGCTGTTCAGCGAGATGCTGCGCTGGTGGGAAACGGCGCGCGGCGGCGACAGCCAGCCCCCGGCCTGGATGCAGGAGGCGGCCAAACTGGCACAACACCAGCAGGCGGAGGCCGTCGCGCGCGTGCGCAAGGCCTGGCAGGCGGACCACGCCGGCGGCGCCAACCCATGATCGGACCGCGATCGACGCTTGTCCTGACTGGTGCGCTCGCGCTTGGCGCCGGCTGCGGCGATCCCAAGCCGGCCCGGCAGTTGACGCCCGTCGCGGTGGCCGAAGCGGACACGGCAACTCCGGCCATCGACGTCCAGACTGGGGCGCCGCCGGACGCCGCCGCGGCCGACGCCGATGCGATCGCGCCACCGTCGAGTCTAGTGGCCGCCTTGGGCGGCCTGTGGGTGGTCGACGCCGGCGGCAAGCCCGTCGGGGCCCTGGTCCAGCGCGGACACTCCGCCCTGTCGGTAGGTGGCGCAGTGGACCTGCTGCGGGACGGCGCTGTGGTCTATTCGCCGCAGTTCGGCGTGTTCTTCGGCGTGCAGATGTCTACGGGCAAGGTCGTTCATCCGCGCCTGGGCGTGGCTGATACCACCTGCGACGCCCCGGTGACCGCGGGCTACTACACCGAGGGCGACGCCATCAGTGGCCAAGGGCTTGCGTTCGTGTACAACGGGACATGGTATCGCATCGAAGACTACAAGCCGCTGCAACTGGTGACCTGTGGCGGTACCGTGCCTGAAGGCGCGCCGGGCAAGTGCGCGCCGCACAACGGGTCGTGCCGCGGCTTCCCGGTCAAGCAGATGGCGGTGGCGCCGCCGTTGCAGTTCGCCGCTCCTTTGCAATTCGCATGGTTGTCCAAGTGATGCGACACCGCAGCGTTGCTGGCCCTTGCGCGCTCGCGGTCCTGACGCTCGCCGGTTGCGCGCGAGGCTGCGGCAGCGATCCGCCGGTCGCCGCGCAACCGCCGCCGGCCCCACCGAGCGATGTGGTGCGCGCGCCCGATCACCCCGCCGTTGCGGTCGAGAATGCGCTGGGCATCCGGTTGCCTGAGCGCCACGAGGCCGAACTGCTGCCGGGCTGGCCCACCTTCCCATGGCGGCGGCTGGCGGAGTTCCGCCCCGACCAGCACTTGACGCTGCGGGTGGCGCCGAACGGCGTGGGCATTTTTGAGCGCAGCTTGGACGCCACGACCGCGCAATCCGATGCACGGGTGACCGAACTCTTGCGCTGGGCCTTGGATGCGTGGCAGCGGCGGTCGGGCGTCGCCGCCAACCGGCTGGTCCTGGCCATCGACCGCAACAGTGACCGCGATCTGGTCAGCCGTGTGCGCAACGTGGCGCTGCAGGCTTCGCTGTGGCGCGTGGTCGGGCTGTCGCGCGACGGCGATCAACTGACTGAACTGCTGCTCAGTCCGCCCCCCGATCGACGGCCGAGCGGTCAGCCGATGCCCACGGCGCCGCTGGCGGTCGAGGGCACAGCGGCGGCGCGGTAGGTTCGGGCCCGGAAATGATTTACTCAATCATTTCTTGGGCCCGTTTGCTTGCTCAGTGGGTCGCCAGCTCGCGGACCAAGGGTCCGACTCGCGGCTCCGTCCTGATGTGAGAGTGATCGACTTATTGTTTTCCAGTCCCTTCGCTCGGCTGAGACGCGAGTGTCATCGCGAGCCGGTTTGCGCGGACGCGAGCGCGCGACCCGCAGCAAAGGGCATCGGGGTGACGGACAATTCCAGTTGAATTGTCTCCAACCCCAAGAAGTCGTCTATTTCTTGGCGTCGACGCGAGTGAACTGGTCGGGCGTCCCGTCGCCGTTGCTGTCCGTGCCGATCTTGTGCAACTGGCCCTTGACGTAGTACTCCCAGACGTCGATGGCGCCGTCGGCGTTGGTGTCGCGGCGACGCTCGATCAGGCGATTGACCGGCTTGCCCTCCTCGTTCTGGGTCATCTGATAGAACATCCATGTGTCCATGCGCCCGTCGAAGCCCAGGTCGAGGTTGACCTCCTTGAGCGTCCCGTCCTCGTACTTGCGGATCTCGTCCACGCGACCGTCGAAATCGAGGTCAAACTCTTCGCGTTCCTTGATCTCCTTGCCGGACGCCCCCTTGTAGTACTCGACGATGTCGATCTTCTGGTCGAAGTTGACGTCGATCTCCTTGCGGATCAGCACCTTCTTCTGGACCTTGTTTCCCTTGGCATCGGGGGCGTCGTCGACCAGTGAATAGTGCTTGAACACATCGGGCTTCTGGTCATTGTTGACGTCGATGCGCTCAATGATGGCCGATCCCGTGTTCTCGGACTGGATGGGGTCGTTGTTGACTGCGGCGCGCGGGGAATCCTCGGTGGCCTGGCCTACCTTGGTCTGCTCCTTGGAACCACCACACGCCGCGGCCAGGGCGAGGCCGGCGGCAACGGCGAACTGGCCAGAGCGGCGGGCGGGGTGTGGGCGAAGCGATGTCATGGGCGAACTCCGTTGTGGCCACCCGCCAGGCGACCCCTTGGGGACTGGAAAATAATAAGTCGATCACTCTCACATCAGGACGGAGCCGCGAGTCGGACCCCTGCTCCGCAAGCACACTCTGCTCCGCGAGCTGGCGACCCACGGAGCAAGCAAACGGGCCCGAGAAATGATTGAGTAAATCATTTCCTGGCCCTTGGGGCGGCGGGCATGGGACGCTCGAATCAGGCAACCGCACGTAGCCGCAGCGAGCCGGTCCGTATTGTGGGCCGCGGCCTGGGCGCGGTCAAGGTTGCGCATCGAGACGTCATCCATCCGAAAACGGTTTGAGCACCTTGGCGCGTTGGGTCTGGCGCAGCTTGCGCAGGGCCTTGGCCTCGATTTGGCGGATGCGCTCGCGCGTGACCCCAAACTGCTGGCCGACCTCCTCCAAGGTGTGGTCGCTTTTCTCGCCGATGCCAAAGCGCATGCGGATGACCTTCTCCTCGCGCGGCGCGAGGCAAGCCAGGCTCTTGCGCACCTTCTCTTCAAGCGCCGCCATCGTCACCGCGTCCACCGGACTGACGGCGCGCTTGTCTTCAATGAAATCGCCAAGGTGGCTGTCCTCTTCCTCGCCGATCGGCGTTTCGAGCGAAATCGGCTCTTTGGCGATCTTGAGCACCTTGCGCACTTTTTCCAGGGGCATCTCCATCTTGTCCGCCACCTCTTCGGGCAGCGGCTCGCGCGCGAGCTCCTGCTGCAAGTACCGCGAGGTGCGGACCAACTTGTTGATGGTCTCGATCATGTGCACGGGGATGCGGATGGTGCGCGCCTGGTCGGCGATCGCACGGGTGATCGCCTGGCGGATCCACCACGTGGCGTAGGTCGAGAACTTGTAGCCGCGGCGGTACTCGAACTTGTCCACCGCCTTCATCAGGCCGATGTTGCCCTCCTGAATGAGGTCGAGGAACTGCAGGCCGCGGTTGGTGTACTTCTTGGCGATGCTGACGACCAGCCGCAAATTGGCCTCAACCAGTTCCGCCTTGGCCTTGTTGGCCATGCGTTCGCCGCGCGACACGGTCTCGTAGATCTTGGCCAACGCCTCCTGGCTGTGCCCGGTGGCCTTGGTGTGCCCGTCGATGACCTTCTGCAGGTCCTTCATCACCCGATGGGCGTCGTTCAGCTCTTTGTAGTTGATGCCGAATTTGCGCTCCAGCATCTTGAGTTGATTGGCGCCGCCCTCCTTGAATTCGCGCATGAGCATCGCGACGTCCTTCTTGAACGTCAGCGACAGGTCGGGCTTCTTCTTGCCCGCGATCTTGAGGCGCTCGGCAGCAAGCTCGCTCAGCTTGCCTTCCTCCAGCGCGAGGCTGCTCGCGGCGTCGCGCACGTCGCGGACCGTCTTCTTGATTTCGGCGATGATGATGTCGATTTGCTTGCGATGCAGCCCGCAGTCGAGCAGCCGCTCCAGCAGCGCCCGGCGGCGCACGATGTCGTACATCTTGACCGACATCGGCAGCGTCTTCAGGATGCGCCTGGCCTCATCGTGGACGATCCGTTCGACGAAGGGCGCCGAAAGCGACGCCCATTCCGGGTGTTCGGGCCCCGGCTTGGGCATCAATCCGTCCGGGGTCGCTGGCGGGTGCGGCCGATTGCCGCCCTTGCCCTTGCCGCGTTGCCGCGGCACCCACAGCAGGTGCTCGATGACATCGTGGACGATGGCGGCAATGCGGTCGTTGCGCGCCTTGACCAACCTTTGGAAATCAGGCGAATTCGGTTCGCCCAAGATGATCTCGGCGCGGCGACTGAGCAGTTCGGTCAGGAGCGGCGCCACCTCTTCGAACGCCAGGACCAGCGACTTCTGGAATTGGCGGGCGTGCGCCTTGCCGCCTTTTTCGGGCAGGTTGTCGAGGATGACCGCCGGGTCGACGTCTTCGCCATCGATTTTCTTGCCGATCTCGGCGAGGCCCCGGATGCAGGCCTCGTCCTCGAGCATGCCGCGCAGCAGGTCGTCCAGGGCGCGAACCGGCTTCTTGCGGGCGAGGTCGGCCCGGGCAGCCTCGGCTTCGTCCTCGCTGCGCACGCGCTTGCGGTACATGCGCACCACCCGGGCCAATGCCGCCATCAGGTGCGGGAGATCTGGGGCTTTTTGCCCCTTGGGCCGCGGTGCGCCGACGTCGACGAGGTCGGAGACCGACAGCTTGCCCGACTGCAGCTTTTCGAGCGCGTCGCCCGTCACCTCGCAGAAGTAGGCTTCGGTGACCGCCCGCGCCAGCTCCGCGCTCACCAAATCGCGGCGCACGGCGTCGCTGCGCGCCGTCGCGATATCGGTTTGCGTCCTCTGCTGTTCGTCGGCGAACGCTGCGAGGTCGTTGAGCGCCTCGATGAGCTGCTGGCAGATGGCGATCTCGTCCGCGCCACCCACGCCGTCGTCCATCGACTTGACCAGATCCTTGAGCGAGTGGGGCGGCCGGTCATTGCTGCGGCGGCTCTCGCGCAAGGCCAGGATCTCTTCCTTGTCCAGCCCCTCGGACGCCATCTGCGCCTGGGCGCTGCGGTCCTGCTCGACCCATTCGATGATCTGCCGGGCATTGTCGCGCAGTCCGAGGATCATCTCGAAGGTCAGGCGCGTCGACAGCAGCGCGTCCAGCACCTCGTGTTCGCCCATCTCGATGCGCTTGGCGATCTCGATCTCGCCCTGGCGATTGAGCAGCGCGACCGACCCCATCTTGCGCAGGTACATGCGCACCGGGTCGTTGGTGCGCATCTGCGCGTCTTCGCCGTAAGTCGCGGGATCTTCGACCCGCAGGGCCTGCGGCGTGGGCTGGTTGGGCCGCTGCAACAGCGTCGGGTTCTCGCGCGGCGGTCGCGTGTCCATGACCTCGATCAGGTTCGCGGCCAAGACCGCGAGCACCTCGTCCACGGTCTGGCGATCGGTCTCGCCCAGGTTCAATACCCGCTGGACTTCATCGGAGGTCAGAAAGCCAAGCGCCTTGGTGCGCACCACCATGGTGCGCAGTTCCGATTCCTTGATCACGTCGAGCATCTTGGATTCCTTGCAGTCAACGAGGGCCGGTCAGCGCCGGCCGCGCAACTGCCGCAGTTCGAAAAGGCGCGTCGACAGCGCCCGTTTGGTCTCTGGTGAAGCGGTCGGCAGTTGCTCCATGATGTGCCGCATCTGCCGATCGATCTCGCGCGGCGTGACGATGCGGTCCACGAGTTCAGCAACTTGGCGGGCCACCTGGCCAGCGGCGACCGGAGCGGGCGCGGCCAACCACGACAGCACGCGGCCGCGCAGTTCGGGATCGGTGTGGTCGATGGCCCAGCGCGCCACCGCCTCCAGGTCCAGGCCGTGGTCGCGGTGCAGGGCGAGCAGTTCGCGCAACGCCAACCGGATGCCGGCATGGGCCACGAAGTCCACCGCGTCGCGCAGCGCAGGTTGGCCGAGTTCAGCCGGATACCACACCAGCAACTGCAGCAGTTCCGATTCCGCCGCCGCCGGTCCCTCTGGGGTGGCAGCCATTGGCGGCCGCGCGGGCGCAGGCGCCAGGGCCTGCGGGCGGTGCAGGTAGCGCCCCTGGGTTGTGCGCGTCTGGTCCAACGGTGCGTCCGGGTCCAGGCGCGTCACCAAGTAGTCGTAGGCCATGTTGCGGGCCATCGCGTCCTGATGGCCGAGCAAGGCCAACAGCGGCCCTGCCGCCTGCAGGATCGCCGATTTGCCCTGCAGCGAGCCATCCCAACTGGCGACAAGCGCATCCAGGTGGGCGTTGAGCATGGGCGGCGCCTCGGCGATGCGCTGGCGCAGGGCTTCGGCGCCGCGGGTGCGCACGAAACTGTCGGGGTCGTCGCCGTCGGGCAACGCGACCAGGACGCCATTGCAGCCCTCGGCGAGCAGCAACGGCACTGCCTTGTGCGCCGCCTGGCGCCCGGCGCGGTCGCCGTCGTACAGCACCACCACCTGCGCGGCAAACCGGCGAATGGCGCGCGCCTGTTCGCTCGTCAGCGCTGTGCCCATGGCGCACACCGTGTTCTCGAAACCAGCCTGGGCCAGCGTCATGACGTCCAGGTTGCCCTCGACCAAGACGGCCGTGCCGCTCCTGCGAATCGCCTCGCGGGCCTGGTACAGGCCAAAGACCACGTCGCCTTTCTTGTAGAAGTGGTGGAACGGACTGGCCGCCTCGCGCTCCGGGTCCACGACCTCAGGGGAGTTGAGGTACTTGGCGACCTGCGCGTCGCCACTCAGGTCGCGACCGCCAAACGCCACCAGATCGCCCTGTGCCGCAAAAATGGGGAACATCAGGCGATTGCGAAATCGATCGTAGATTCCGCCCGACTGGCGCTCGACGCCCAGGCCCATCGCCACGATGTCCCGATCGCTCCAGCCCTGCCGCCGCAGGTGGTCGCACAGGTCCGACCAGCCGCTGCCAGCGGCGCCCAGCCCGTAGCGCACCGCAATGCCCGGGCCAAGCCCGCGCTTGGCAGCGTACTCGGCGGCTGCCCGGCCCTCGGAAGCCGAAAACCGCGCGCGAAAAAACTGCTGGGCCACGGTCGCCAGTTCGATCATGCGCGCGCGCTGGGTGCGCTCGCCGTCCAAGCGGGCGCGATCGCGCGGGTCGAGGTCCTGGCGCACCAGGTCGACGCCGGCCCGGTCGGCGAGCCACTGGACGGCTTCCACGAAACCCAGGCCGCGGGTCTCGCGCACGAACGAGATGAGGTCGCCCCCAGCGCCGCAGCCCTTGCAGTGATAGACCTTGAGGGCGGCGTTGACGTGGAATGACGGGGTCTTCTCGGCGTGGAAAGGGCACAGCGCACGGTGACTGGTGCCGGCTCGCTTGAGCTCGACCACCTCGGCGACGATCGCCAACATGTCGGACTGCGCCGTGACCTGCCGGATCGAGGCGGGGTCGATTCCGCCGCGCACGCCACTGCCGGAACCCGCAGCGCCACGCGAACGTGAAGCAGCGCGGGCGACAGCGTCGGCGGGCTGGGGAACCACGGTCAGTTGCTGCTCCAAGGGCGCCTGGGCTGGTGCCAACGGCGCGACAACCCGCGGGCCAGGGTGGCGCGCGGTCAGCCGGTCCGAACGGGCACGCGCAGCCGATGCCGCCCAGGAAAGGCAAAATCCTGGTATTTTGCCGGCACTTGCGCGAGCGCGGCGGCGGCAATGAAAGGACGGCGTTTTTCGTTGCGTCGCACGCGGTTGGGCGCCGCGGCGGCCGGACAGTATGGGTCGCCGACACGATTTGTCAAGGCCAGTGGGCCAGCGCGCTCTGGGCGAAACCCCGCGTTCGAAACGACCGCGCAAAGGGGCAGTGGTGGACCTGCGCGCGGCGATTCCGGATGCCAACTTCGGCTTGCCGTGCTACCTTGCGCGGCGGAGCGGCGGCCGGTCAGGTGGCCGCTGGCGGCGGTTGCAGCCGGCCGCCAGAGGAAAGTCCGGGCTTCGCAGGGCAAGGTGCCGGCCAACGGCCGGCGGGGGCAACCCCAGGGAAAAGTGCCACAGAGAACAATCTGCGCCCCTGCTCGCTGTGCGGGCCGCGGCGCGAGGGTGAAAACGTGCGGCAAGAGCGCACGGTCTGCGGCGGCGACGTCGCTTTCGGCAAACCCCACCTGAAGCAAGGTCAAATAGCTGGCGCAGGCGCCGCGAGGCGCTCGGAGGGCGGCCCGCCCGAGTTGGTTGGTAGACCGCTAGAGCCGGCCAGCAATGGTCGGCCCAGAGGAATGGTCACCACCCGCTGGTCGGCGACGCTCGGCGGGAACAGAACCCGGCTTACGACCGACCGCCGCTCCGGTCTTCCGCCTCGTCGCGGCCCGCGGTCCCCGATGCGATTCGAACCACCGCGCCGCATTGCAGGTTCCATCACCGTGCCGGGCGACAAGTCGATTTCGCACCGCGCGCTTCTGCTCGCGGCGCTGGCCGACGGGTCGTCGCGGTTCTGGGGTGTCAGTCCCGGGCACGACGTCGCCGCGACCGCCAGTTGCTTGCGCGGGCTCGGCGTCGACCTGCGCTGTACCGATGCTGCGTCCCACACCTGGCAGGTCGCGGGCCTGGCGCTGGAGTCGTGGCGGTCGCCGCAGCAGGCACTCGACTGCGGCAATTCCGGCACCACCATGCGCCTGCTGTGCGGCATCCTGGCCGGCGCACCGGGCCTTTGTGCCACCCTGACGGGCGACGCCTCGCTCTTGCGCAGACCCATGCGGCGCGTCGCCGAACCGCTGCGGGCCATCGGCGCACGTGTCGCGGTCACTGCGATGGGGACGGCGCCCTTGCACATCGCCGGCTGCAGGTTGTCCGGCGGTTCGGTGCAACTGACCGTGCCCAGCGCCCAGGTCAAGTCGGCCCTGCTGTTGGCCGGATTGGCAGCCGAAGCCACGGTCGAGGTGCGGCAGTCCGCGCCGACCCGCGACCACACCGAGCGGATGCTGGCGGCCATGGGCGCCCACGTGGATGTGCACGCCGAAGGTGTGGCGGTCGGGCCTGGCGCGCTGCGACCATTGCCCCCCGCGCGTGTCCCAGGCGATCCGTCGGCGGCCGCCTTTGCCGTGGCGCTCGCGGTTCTGCACTCCGACGCCGAGGTGGCCGTGGCCGGTGTGTGCCTGAACCCGCGCCGGACGGGCTGGCTGCGCGTGCTGCAGCGCATGGGCGCCGCGGTCGAGGTCGTCGCCGATCCCACCGGCACGACGCTCGCGGGTGAGCCGAGCGGCACCCTGGTGGCCAGGTCCTCCGATCTGCACGCGACCGATCTGCGCGCCGACGAGGTGACCGATTGCGTGGACGAGGTCCCCATCCTGGCGCTGTGCATGGCTGCGGCGCGCGGCACGAGCACGCTGCATGGCCTGGGCGAACTGCGCGTCAAGGAAAGCGATCGGCTCGCCGCCACGGCCGGGTTGCTTGCGGCGCTGGGCGTCGCCGGGAACGCCGGTGCAGATTGGCTGCGCATCTCGGGCCGCGGCGGGGCTGGCCATTTCAGCCGCCTCTGCGCCTTCGATCCCGGCCTCGATCACCGGATGGCGCTGTGCGCCGCCGTCGCGGGTCTGTGCGGCCGAGGCGTGGACCACATCGCCAACTGGTCCACCACCGCCACATCGTGGCCTGGATTCGCCGCAGCAGTTGGTCCCTTGGACCGATCTGGTTGATGCGTCATCCGCCCCAGTTGCTTGCCGGGTGAGGCGCATGGCCGCGTCTTGGCAAGCAGACTCGCCAAGCGCGCGGACCCGACCACGCTCTCAGCGGCGCTTGCGGTGCCCGTGGTGGTGGCCGCGCTTGCCGTAGCCGCGGTGGTCGCCGGGGCCGTTGCCGTTCTCCTCGGCCGCGCGGCGCAATCCCGCCATGGCAAAGCGCAGGGCCACGCTGCCCTCCAGGTCGTGCTTTTCTTCGTTGGGTGCGAAAAGCACCTGGATCTGCTGGCGATCAGGCCGCATTTCTTCAAACGACGGCAACGCCATCACGTTGGGGTCCGGGCTGCGCGCACGGTTGCCGTTGAAGGTCCGGTCGAGGTCCTGGTCGTTGTAGTGCTGCCGTCGGTGTTGGCGGCGACTTTCCACACCATACATCATCGCCACAGGATCGATGTTGGGTTGGTTGTCGTCGCCGTGGGCGGGCGTCCACAGCGCGCGCAGGATCTCGTCGCGGTTCAGTCGATTGCCGCGGTTGTCGCCCGGTCGCTCGGGCACATCGTAGCGGCTGCGCTGCTTGGCCGCCGCGTGGCCCTTGGCTGCGGTGGGCCGCGGAGCCGCCTCGGGGGTCGGGTGCGCGGGCCGGGCCGCTCCGGAAGATTCCGCTTCTGGCCGATCCGGGGGTGGCCGCTGCGGTGCCGCAGGCGCAGGCTGGGCCTTGCGCGGGTCGGGGGCCGGCTGGGACTTGCGTGCCCACTCGACGCCGATCTCCACCGGCCACGCGCGACCGCTGCGCAGCGCCTCGACCAGACCCTCTTGGGTGGATACCGAGGCGGCCAGCAGCGTCGCCGCGCGGCCGAACTGCGCCGTTCCGGGTTCACAGCCGCTGCCCCCGACGCTGGCGATGCGAGCGCGGTGGGCCATGCGCGCAGCGGCGTCGTGGATGGGGGCCGACCCGCCGCGCAGGACAGCCAGCGCCGACACGCCGGCCGGCACGCTCCAGTTTGCGTTGCCTTCGGGCACCAGGGCGACGACTGCGCCACCGCGACCTGTGAACTCTGCGACCACCTGGGCGACCGGGTAGGCAGCCGCTGTTGCGGTGCGCAAGGGACGCCAACCGGCCGACCGGTACCATTCGTCGGCAACCCGCGGCACGCAGAGCAACGTGGCTCCGTCGTCGGTGGCCAGCGCCACGCCCGCGACCAGCAGCACGCCCGTCTCTTCCAGCAAGCCTACCGTGTCACCAAGGTGGACGGCCTCGTCGTTGTCGGCCACCAGTGCGCCGTCCAGACCGTGGTCGCGCAATTGCACGGCAAGCAGTTCGCTGTCCACCGCTCCGGGACCGAGCCACAGCGGCCGCACGTGCAGGTCGATCAAAACTGCCATGGGCGAATCCTTTGCGAAAGGGGCGCGCGGGCCGGCCGCAGGTGGTGCAGGGTGTTCTTGCCTGACTTGGCGTGGGGCAGCCGCGATGGGCCGAGCAACGACAGCAAAGAGTTTGGCGGCGGCACCGCACTACGGCGACTGCGCGCGCCGGGTGCCCGCGCGTTGCCGCAACTGCCACGAGGCTCGGAACTGCGGGGCACACATCGCGGCGCACCGCGAACTGGCTGTTCCCGAAGCACCGGAACCGCCGCCCGAGCGGCAATTGTAGTCGGGGTCGTGGTGCGGCGCAACCGTCGAACGCGCCGGACCGGCGAACCAGGATCCGCCACCGCAGACAGGCGCGGCCCGCCGCTGGCCGACTGCGCAGGGCAGCCGCAGATCGGCCAGCGGGGGCGAGCGCGCTCGAGCCCAGCCGTGCGCTACTTCGGGGATTGGGCGCAGCGGAATCCCAAGTTCGGGTGCTGGTAGCTGGCGGCGACGCCCTTGCGCACATAGGCACGCAAGTCCGGCGCAGCACTGTCAAACCCGCCGCCGCGGATGGAGCGCAGCCCGGTCAGTGTGGTCTGCACGGGATTGGCTTTGGGTTCGCCGTTTCCGGCGCCAGAAAGCGAGGTGTACCAGGTGGCCGAGTAGTGGTCCGAGGTCCACTCCCAGACGTTGCCCGAGAGCTCGAAGTGGTACAGGAAGGGGCCAGGCGCACCGTTGCCCCAATCCCACGGCAGGTAGGTGCCGCAACCCCAGTTGTTGGCCGACTCCGAGAAATTGGCCAGCTTGCAGGAGGGCTTGTCAAAACCCCACGCGTAGGGCTGCGTTTCGGCGAGGCACGTGGCGGTCTGGCCCGGCTTGCATCCACCGCGCGTCGCGCGCTCCAGTTCGTGTTCGGTCGGCAGGCGCTTGTTGCGCCACGCGCAGTACTTGTCCGCCTGCGACCAGGTGACCACGTTGACGGGCCGCTTGTCGTTGTCCGTGCCGTTCTCGTAGTACGTGCCGAACCAGTTGTCCGCGGGCTTGGTGCAGGCCTTCGCCGCGACGCACTGCTTGTAGTGGCCGACCGTGACTTCGAAGATGTCGAGCCAGAATGCAGGCATTGCCGCGAGGTGCGCCGGCTTGGCGTCGCTCGGGCAGTTGGCGTCCGATTTGGCATCGCAGCCAAAGGCGCTCGTCCCGGCTGGAACGGGCGCCATCAGGTACGAACTGAACACAGAGCTGACGCAGTTCTTCTTTCCGTCGCACAGGTTGTAGAACTCGTCATTGTAGCACGGCGTCCATTCCGGCGTCGCGCTGTAGTTGCAGCCCGTCGCCTTCGAACAGCTGTCGATCGTGCAGTCGTTGCCGTCGCTGCAGTTCTTGGGCGTGGTCTTGCACTGACCGTTGCTGCAGACCTCGTTGACCGTGCACGCGTCATTGTCGGTGCAGTCGGTGCCGGTCAGGTTCTTGTGCGTGCACCCGGTCTTGGCGTCGCAGCCATCGGCGGTGCACGGATTGCCATCGTCGCACTCGACCTTGGCGGTGCCGATGCAGAACTTGCTCGTGCACTTGTCCAGCGCCGTGCACGCGTTGCCGTCGTCGCAAGCCACCGTGTTTGCCACGTGCAGGCAGCCGTTGGATGGAATGCACGCGTCGTTGGTGCAGGCATTGTTGTCGTCGCACTGGATGGGCGCGTTGAAGCACGTGTTGTTCGAACACGTGTCGGCCGTGCACGCGTTGTTGTCGCCGCAGTCCTTGCCGTTGCCCTTGCAGCCGGTGTCGGTGCACTTGTCGCCCACCGTGCAATCGTTGCCGTCGGTGCACTGCAAGCCAGGTTGCAGCACATTGCTGCACTTGCCGGTCTTTTCGACGCAAACGTCCACTGTACAGGGGTTGGCGTCGTTGCAGTCGAGGAACTCTCCAACCTTGCAAGCGCCATCTTCGCAATGGCTTGCCGTGGTGCACGCAACGCCGTCGTTGCACGGCCACTGGGCGCCAAGAGCTTCGTGCTGACAGCCGAGCTTGGGCAAGCACACGTCGTCCGTGCAGGGGTTGAAATCGTCACAATTGGCCTTGTTGCCGGGGGCGCATGCTCCGGCTGCGCATTTGTCGTCCCAGGAGCAGGCATTGCCGTCGCTGCAGCTTGTGCCGTTTGCCACGGGCTTGACGACGCAGCCCTGGTCCGGCGCGCAGTACTCCGTGGTGCACGCCTGATTGTCGTTGCAATCCAGCATCTTGGTGCCGCCGCAGTTGCCGGTCTTGCCGCACGCGTCCCCCGCGGTGCAGGCGTTGCCATCGTCGCAGGGCACGCCAGCGTTGGGCTTGTACTCGCAGCCGCCGCCCTTGCCGTCCTCGCTCTTGCATGCGTCGCTGGTGCAACCGTTGCCGTCGTCACAACTCAGCGGCTTGCCGCCCTCGCACTTGCCAGCGCTGCACTTCTCGCCCACCGTGCACACGTTGCCGTCATTGCATGCGGCGACCGTCGGCGTGTGCGCGCACCCCGATTTCTTGTCGCAGGCGTCGTCGGTGCAGGCGTTGTCGTCGTTGCAGTTGGTCGGCTTGTCGCTCTCGCACACGCCCTGCGCGGTACAGGTGTCGTCGGCCGTGCAGGCGTCGCCGTCGTCGCACTTCTTGAAGGCCACGATGGTGTGGATGCAGCCCGTGGACGGCGTGCAACTGTCGACCGTGCACGCATTCTTGTCGTCGCAGTCGGTGGCCGTCTTGCCAGGCACGCACGAGCCGTTGTCGCAGCTGTCGCCGATCGTGCAGGCATCCTTGTCGTCGCACGTCTTTCCGGCCACGGGCGCAAATACGCAGCCCTTGGCCTTGTCGCAGCTGTCGTCGGTGCAGGTGTTGTTGTCGTTGCACATCAAGGGCTTGGCCGCGCACTTGCCGCCGCTGCACGCATCGTCGTTGGTGCACGCGTCGCCGTCGCTGCACGCGCCGCCGTCGGCGACCATGGTGTTCTTGCAGCCCTCCTTGGCGTCGCACTCGTCGACCGTGCACGGGTTCTTGTCGTCGCAGTCTTTCTTGGTCTTGCCCGGGTTGCACTTGTAGTTGTCACAGTGGTCGCCGACCGTGCAGGCGTTGAAGTCGTCGCAAGGCGACGCTGCCACCGGTTTCTGGCTGCAGCCGGTCTTGGGGTCGCAGTCGTCGGTGGTACAGGCGTTGCCGTCGTCGCACTGGTCCACTGCGCCCTTGCACTTTCCGGCCTTGCAGATGTCTGCCGTGGTGCAGGCGTCGGCGTCATTGCACAACTTGCCATCGGCGACCAAGTTGTGCTTGCAGCCCTCTTCGGGCGTGCAGACATCGAGTGTGCAGGCGTTGTCGTCGTCGCACGAAACCGGCTTGCCCGTGCAGTAGCCCTTGGCGCACTGATCGCCCTGCGTGCACAGGCTGCCGTCGTCGCATGGCTTGTCCAGTTGGGTGTGGGCGCAGCCGGCCTTGGGGTCGCAGGTGTCGGCCGTGCACGCGTTGTCGTCGCTGCACAAGGTTGCGACGGCCGCCAGTTGGCAACCCGTGGCGGGATCGCAGCTTTCCAGCGTGCAGCTCACGCCGTCGTCGCAGTCCACGGATACGCCCTTGCAGGCTCCGTCGTTGCAGATGTCGGCCTTGGTGCACTTGTTGCCGTCGTCGCACGGATCGTTGTGGACCGTCGTCTTGCAGCCAGACTTCTTGTCGCACGACTCGTTGGTGCAGGGGTTCGCGTCGCTGCACACGATGGCGATGCCGACGCAGCCCTTCTCGCCGCAACTGTCGGCCTTGGTGCACGCGTCGCCGTCGTCACAGGGCGACCCGGTCGCCGGCTTTGCTGTGCAGGCGCCTGCCGCACAGGCGTCGGTAGTGCACGGGTCGCCGTCGTTGCAGACCTTGATTGCGCCCGACCCGCAGCTGCCGGCCTTGCACGCGTCGCCCTCGGTGCACGCGTTGCCGTCGTCGCAGGGCCCGGCTGTGGGGGTGAACGTGCAACCCTTGGTCGGGTCGCACGCGTCCTTGGTGCAGACGTTGTCGTCGTTGCAGGCCAGCGCAGCGCCGGCCGCGCACGCGCCCGCCTTGCAGGTGTCGCCGGTCGTGCAGATGTCGCCGTCGCTGCACGTGGCGCCGTCCAGGGGCGAGTGCTTGCAGCCAGACAGCGGCTCGCACTCATCCTTGGTGCAGGGGTTGCCGTCGTTGCAGCCGTTTGCCGCGCATTGGACGGGTGGCTCCGGTTCAGTCGCACAGCCGGCCAGCAGGCCGAGCGCCAGCGCACCCATCCGGAAAAGAGGTGAAACGCAAAATGAACGCCAGGTTTCAGACATGGGGATCTCGCGGCGGACGGCGCCCGCAGGGTGGGAGAGGTCGAAGGTGGAAAGGAACAACGATGCGAAATTGCGCATGACAGCCTCCAGGACCGCGCGCCGTCAGACTCCGGCCGGTCTGGCGTCGCGTGGGCTAGGGTTGTGCACGCGCGGCCGCTGGGGACGTTCCGCTGCGAACAGCGCCAGCGCCAACCTAGCACTGGGCCTCTGGGTGATCAACCCGACGGGCACGCATGGGGCCGCGCCACCCCACCAGCGCAATGCGGCCCACGGCAAGATTGCTCCGATTTCCAAGCACGTATCGGCGAATGATTGACAGCGGAGCATCCGCGCCCCTATACCGCGCCGCCGCGCCACAGCGGCGCCAACGGAAAGGCCCGATGATCGAAAGCGATGCTCTGCGCCAAGCCCTGGCATGCGTCACCGAGCCGGCGCTCGGCCGCGATGTCGTCAGCGCCAACCTTGTCGAGATCGTGCGCGATGGCGAGCAGTTCACGGTCCGCTACGCTCCTCCCTCGGCCGCGCTCGCCCACAATGCCCAGGTCGCCGAGCGCATCCGCCAGGTCGCCATCGAAGCTGGGGCAGGCCCAGTGCGATTGGAAATCGTGGCGAGCGCAGCGCAAGGATCGCCAGCGTATCCGAACATTGGTTGTCTGTTGGGCGTGGGCGCCGGCAAGGGCGGGGTCGGCAAGTCCACGGTGGCGTCGAACCTCGCCGTCGCGTTGGCCCAGTCGGGTTGCCGGGTCGGGCTGCTCGACGCCGACATCTACGGCCCGTCGGTTCCGATCTTGATGGGCCTGCGCGGCGCCAAGCCGGCGGTCAACGCCGCGCGCAAGATCGTGCCGGCGGTCGCCCACGGGGTCAAGACCGTTTCCATCGGGTTCATGGTGCAGGACGACATGGCGGTGGCGTGGCGCGGCCCGATGGTCGGCAAGGCCGTGACCCAGTTGCTGCAAGACGTCGATTGGGGCGACCTCGACTACCTTGTGGTCGATCTGCCGCCGGGAACCGGTGACGTGGTGCTGAGCTTGTGCCAGGCCGCTGCGCTGGACGGGGCCGTCGTCGTGTCGACGCCGCAAGACGTGGCCTTTGCCGACGTGCTGCGCGCGGTGCGCATGTTCTCGATGCTCAAGGTCGATGTGGTGGGCTTGGTCGAGAACATGGCGTATTTCCTGTGCCCCGACAACGGCAAGGCCTACGAGATCTTCGGCCCCTCGAACAGCGAACACCACTGCGCCGCCCACGACCTGACGTTCTTGGGGCGGCTGCCCATCGAACTGCAGGTATCGCCCTGCGCCGACGCCGGCCTGCCCATCGTCGTGGCTGAACCGGATTCGGAACTCTGCACGCGGTACAAGTCGCTGGCGGCCGATCTGGCGCTGCGTCTGGTTCGCCGCAAGGCCGCAATCGCGGCGCAGTCTGCCCTGGGAGAGGGGTTCTTCACGGTCCACAACCACGTGCCTTCCACAGCGGGCTGAAGCCGCACGCCGTCAGTCCAGCGCCTCGTCGTCGATCCTCGGCGGCGGCCGGCTGCGCGGCGGCAGGGCCGGCACCACGGTCCCAGGGGCGGGTTCCGGCAGCAGTTCGTCGTCCGCGAGATCCGCAGCGCCCGCTTCGGCGTCTGTGCCTGCCGCGGGAAGGATGCCGGTCGGTCCTGCGGCCACGTGGGGCAGGCGCGGCAGCGGTGCGACCGGCACGGCGCTGAGGCCCTCCCTGTAGAACTGTGCGGCAATGGGCACCGCAAGCGCGCCCCCCGTGCCCTTGGGGATGGGCTTGCGGTCGTCGAAGCCGATCCAGACCCCCACGCACAGTTCCGCGGAAAAGCTGACGAACCATGCGTCGCGACCGCCGTTCGAGGTGCCCGTCTTGCCGGCGATCGGCCTGCCCGCGACCTGTGCTCCGCGACCCGAGCCCTTGCGAACGACTTCTCCAAGCATGTCGGTCAGTTGCCGCGCGACGCCCTCGCCGATCACGACCTGGCCGGCGGTGCGGGGGGCGACCCAAACGTCGCGGCCGAGGCGATCGACGATACGGGTGACCAGGATCGGCTCGGCCAGCCGTCCGCCGCTGGCGATGGTCGCGTAGGCGTTGGTCACCTCGAAAGGCGTGACGCCGCTCGCCCCAAGTGCCAGCGGCAGCCCGGCGACAAGTGGGCTGCCGATGCCCGCGCGTGTCGCGAACGCTGCGACCTTGTCCGGGCCGACGCGCGCCGCGACCTCGACAGCGATCGAGTTGATCGAATGTGCCAGCGCGTCGCGCAGGCTGTAGGTCTTGCCGTCCCAGCCGCCCGAGAAGTTGCGCGGGGTCCACGGCTTGCCACCTGTCGGATAGGTGTGCTTCTCGTCTTTGAACTCGCTGTCGGCCCCGACCAGCCCGGCCTCGATCGCGGCGCCATAGGCAAAGGTCTTGAAGGTCGATCCCGGCTGGCGCACCGCCTGGGTGCGGTCGAACGGGTGCAGGTCATAGTCGTCGCCGCCGACCAAGGCCCGCACGAGGCGCGTTTGCGGTTCCAGCGCGACCAGCGCCGCTTGGGGACCCATCTCGGGCGACAGGACGATGCCGTCCTCGCCGATTTCGCGGACCGACACGCGCACGAGGTCGCCGCGTACCAGGCGCACCGGCGCCGCGTCGAAGTCGCGCTTTGCGGTCGCGGTCTTCTTGGGGTGCCAGACCTTGTACCGGCCGAGGTCGGCGGTGGCCAAAAAACCCTCGACGTGGCCCAGGCCGATGCGCGCCGACTTGCGGGCTTCGTCGTCGCCCAGAACCACGCCCAGCAGCACCGCGCCCGTCATCGGCCGCTCCGGTTGGGTCGCTGCGAGCTTGGCCAGCCCTTGGGCGATCGCGGCGTCATCGGTGTACCGCTTGACGGGTTCGCCGCTCTGCAACTGCTGATCGATGCGCTCCAGGCCCTGCCGCACCGCCGCATCGGCGGACCGTTGCATAGCGACATCCATCGCGATTTCAACGCGGTAGCCTCCAGAGGCCAGCTTGTCGCGCCCCACCTTGTCCACCACGAAGCGACGCACGCGCTCCATGTACCACGGACCGACGTCGTCCACGCCTTCGCCGCGCCTGGCAGGCAGGGGCTGCGCCTCGGCCTTGGCCAGGTCGGCCGCGCTCAGGTACCCCTTCTGGTGCATCTGTCCGAGCACGTAGCTGCGCCGCTGGCGGGCCCGATCCGGTTGGCGCAGGGGAGACCAGCGGCCCGGACTGTTGACCACGCCTGCGAGCAGCGCCGCCTGAGCTACGTCGAGTTCAGCCGCCGAACGTTCGAAGTAGAAGCGGGCCGCCTCCTCGATGCCATAGCGGCCATGGCCGAAATAGACTTCGTTGAGGTACAGGTCGAGGATCTCGTCCTTGCTCAAGCGTTTTTCCAGCTTGCGCGCCAGCACCAGTTCCTTGAGCTTGCGCACCACCGACTTTTCGCGCGTCAAAAAACGCGTCTTGGCCAGTTGCTGGGTGAGCGTCGACGCACCTTGCGCGTAGCGGCCGGTCGAGACATCGACCCACAGGGCCCGTGCGATGCCAACGAAATCCAGTCCCGGATGATCGTAGAACGCGGAATCTTCGGCGCAGATCATGGCAAAGCGCACATTGGGGCCCATCTGCTTGCCGGCGATGACCGTGCGCACTTCGTCGCCAAACCGGCCGACCACCTCGCCCCCCGCCGCGAACACGCGTGACGACTCCTTGGCGACGCGGCGGTACTCCTCGAACGTGAAGACCTCGGGCAGTGTGGCGTCGAGCCACAGGTAGCCACCACCCGCGGCCAACGCGGCGCACGAGCCGGCGACGCCGACCAGCACAGCGATCCGGCGCAGACATCCACCCTTGGCCGGGGGCGCCGGCCCGGTCCTTGCGCGGTCGGTCTGCTTGCCGGTGGTTGCCGCCATGCACCGATGATACCCGACCGGCGCAGGACGCCCACTTTTGTCGCCCGAGGTCCATGCGGAAGATCGACCTGCATCGCGCCTGCCCAAGGTGATGCGCGCTCTGCATTCCTGGGCACGCCGGGCCGCCGCCGCAAGCGGCCGGATCGGCGCGCAGACGCACGACATGTGCGTCCACAGTTGCGCCAGGCCGGCAAATCGTGAAAAAGTCGCGCCGCGGGTCTAGTGCCCGCGCAAGGCCAGCGGATGCCCAACATCAACTGCCCGCGCTGTGGCACCTCGTGGCCGCAGGCCTACCAGTTCTGCGGACGCTGCGGCGGCCCGCTGCACGCGGCCAACCTGGCACCTTCCGTGCCGATTTCGGCGATCCCACCGCCGCCCACCGGCCCGGCACCCCAAGGGCCGCTGCCTGCGGCGCACATCCGGCTGGTGGTGTTGCGGGGCGCCGTGTCCGAGGGGGCGTCCTTCGACGTGCCGCCTGGCCAGGCTGCCGTGGGGCGCCAGGCCGAATTGGCCTTTCCTGGCGACGCGCTGCTGGCCACGAGGCATCTGGTGTTCGACCGCAGCCCTGAAACGCTGGACATCGTCGGCATCCCGGGGCCCAGCGGGGTGTTCCGGCGTCTGCGCGAGCCGACCCTGGTGCGCAGCGGCGACGTGGTGTTCGCTGGCGAGCAGTATTTGCTGGTGCGATCCGGCGATCACGTTCCGCACGAGGTGCCCGCCGGCAACGACATTCCCCTGGAGACGTTCGGAACGCCCCTGCCGTCGCCGCGGCTGCACATCACCCAGCTGTTGACGGGCGGCCTGCCCGGGCGCGTGGTGTCGACGGACAAGGAGGCGGTGGCCGTGGGGCGCGATGGCCATGACTTGGCTTTTCCGCAGGACCGCTTCATGTCCGGCAAGCACCTGCGCTTCGAGGCCACGCCGACCGGTCACATCCAGGTCATCGACGTGGGGTCGCTCAACGGCACCTTTGTCCGGGTCAACCGCTTGCCCGCGCGCCTGCACAAGGGCGACGAGATCCTGGTCGGGTCGATGCTCTTCCGCGTAGAGATCGATCCGAACTGACTGCGCACTGCCCCCGTGGGCAGGGACGCACGCGCGCCGGGACGCACGCAACCACGGCAATCGCGGCGAGCGATTCGGCATCGACCCAGCGACCGCCCTGCACCCGGGACGCTCTGTTGTCGACCCGTGCGGATGGCCTGGGAGGCAGTAGCTACTTCTTGGGGGCCGCCGAGGGCGCGGCGGGCGCAGCAGCAGCGGGCGCGGCCGCCCCAGCTTTCTGGGCGTCCTTTTCCTTGCGCTCCTTGACGCTTTCCTCGGCGAAGGTCTGCAGATCCTTGAGGTGCCGGTGAAAGCTGTAGCCGGCGTACATCTGCAACATCTTGGCGGTGGCCGCGTCGATGGCGCCCTTGCTGGCCTGCTCGTCGACGCTTTTGGCGTAGTCGGCGCCTTCGGCCGCGATGGTCACCAGATCCAGCAGCGTCATCGGATCGGGGGAGACGATCAACTGCTGCACCGGTTTGGCGCCCATCGGGTCTTTATTGTCGAAGGCCTTGAGCGCCGCAACCGACGCCGGGTCGCCGAGCGCCAACAGGCAGCGGGCTGCGATGACCCGTTCGATCAGCCGCGGGCTGCCCTTGAGCGCGCCTTCGAACGTCGGCCGAACACCGTCGATGCCCAGCGGCTTGATGCGGTTGGCGCACAAGCGGGTCAATTCGAGCTTGCTATCGTTTGAACCGAATTCGTTGCCCTTGCCGTAGTAGTCGTCGTCCGGCAACTTGGCGAGGGCTTGCTTGACGCCCTCTGCGCCCTTGTAGGTCGCGAGGTAGCCAGCGGCCAGCCAGCGGTCGTCGCAATTCTTCGATACCAGCAGCTTTTCGACGAAGGGTGCCACCAGGGCAAATGCGGTCTTGATCTTGTCCTTGTTGGCGGGCACGTCTTCCCAGTCGATGGCGACCTGGATGGCGAGCTTGGCGGACCTCTCGTCGTCAGGGTGCGTCGAGGTCTCCAAGCGCAAATAGGTGTCCAGGAAGTACAGGAACGCCTCGATGGAATCGGTGGCCTGGATTGCGGCGAGATCCTCCTCCTTGACCGCGATCTCCTTGCCGTTGACCTTCATCTTCTGGTAGCGCGCCAAGCCGTTGACCAGCGCGCGATTGGCCTCGGGGGTCTTGAGGCCCTTGAGGAACGTCACGATGTCGGTCTTGGCGATGCCCTTGCTCAGCATCACTTCGGCGCCTCCGATGGCCTCCACGTCGAGCGCCTCGATTTCCTCGGGCGCAATGCGATCCTTGAGCTTGGCGAGCACGGCATCCACCGGCGTATCCGGCGTCAGGCCCTCGAAAGCCCAGGCGGCGACTTTCTTCTTGAGCTCCGCTACCTTGGCCGGCGACAGCTTGCCTTCTTTGATCATCTGCATGAGCAGCGTCTTGGCGTGTCCCTGCTTCTTGGGGCCGCCTCCCTGCAGGGCCTGGAACATCGGCGCCTCCAGGGCCGCCAGCAACTCCACGCGATCTGGCGCCTTCTCGGAAATCGGCAGCACCTGCGAGGGCTGTCCACCCTCAGCCACCAGAATCTCCAAGGCCTTGGCCCGCAGCTTGAAATCGTTGTTCTTGTCGGCGACGTAGCGGGACATCTCCTCCCAGCCGGCCTCGTTGTTCATCCACAGGCGGAAGTTGTCTTCGGGTTCAGGCTTGCCGCAAGCCGACACGGAGAACACGGCGACAGCCAGGGCTGTCAGGGCCGCCGTCCGGCCGAAGAATCCCGCCGCCTGACGCGAAACTGTCTGAATCATTGCGTTCCTCCCGCCGGAGACCGCGCTGCTCGGGTCCCCGCGTCGTTGCCTGGGTTGTCGGCGGCGGCCGGTCGGCGAACGTCGCCGCGCGATGCCACCTGCCGCGCGTTCGCGCGGGCACCCCCTGGCCCCGCACCGTTGCGCGCACGACGCGTGCGATGGTAGTACGATTGCCCTGCGCCGGCAACGGCCGCACGCGCAGGGATGCACGTCGTTCCTTTCGCGGCGGCCGGGTCGGTGGTGCAGCGGAGGTCAGATGGCGGTGGGCAAGGGGCCGGTCGGTTCAGAAAAAGCGGCGCAGCAGCTGCAGTACCTCGAAATGCGCATCGAGGTCATGCGGCGGAAGTTCGGCATGTATTTCAATGGATTTGAGCGCATTCCGCCGAACGCCGAATTCGACCAGCTCAAGCGCGAGTTTCGCGAGTTCGCCACCCAGGGCTTTTCGACGGGTCAGGCGCGCTTCAAGGCCCAGAACCTGATCGCCCGATGGAACCTGCTCAGGAACATCTGGGAACGCGATCTGCAGCGCATGGAGGAGGGCAAGTTCCGGCCCAACGCCCACCACGCGTCGCACGCGCAGGACAACCGCAACGACGCCATCGACGAATAGCCAGGGGCGCGGCGATCAGGCGTGTGGCGACCAAGGTCGCTCCGTTTCGTCTGTTTTCGGGCAGACCGGTGTGGCGCGCGCCGCGGCGACGGCCGACTCGATGTCGCCGAGCAGGTCGGGCAGGCCGTTGCGCCGCAGCGCCGATACCTGGCGGGCCGCGTGCCGCGCCGCGACCTCGCGCACGGTCGCCGGATCGGTCACAGCATCGGCTTTGTTGACCACCACCAGCCGCGGCTTGGCGCCCAGGTCGTGATCGTCGAGGATCGCCACAACGCTGCGCAATTGGTGCTCGATTTCCGGGTGGCCACCGTCCACGACCAGCAGCAAAAGGTCTGCCGCAGCGGCCTCTTCCAGCGTGGCTTCGAAGGCGCCGAGCAGTTCCTTTGGCAGATCGCGGATGAAGCCTACCGTGTCGGTGAGCACGGCGTCGGTCCCGCCGGGCAGCCGAATGCGCCGTGTCGTCGGATCGAGCGTTGCGAACAGCAGGTTTTCGGTAAAGGCGTCGGCCTTCGTCAGCGCGTTGAGCAGGCTCGACTTGCCGACGTTGGTGTAACCGACCAGGGCGACCTGTGCGACCTCTGCTTGGCCGCGACCGATGCGTCGCAAGCCGCGGCCGGCCTTGAGGCGCTGTAGCTGGACCTCGATCCTCGCGATGCGCTCGCGGCAGCGTCGACGGTCAATCTCAAGCTTGGTCTCGCCGGGGCCGGTCGCGCCGATGCCGCCCGCCAGGCGACTCAAGGCATTGTCGCGGTCGCCCAAGCGCGGCAGCGAGTAGCGCAGTTGCGCCAGTTCGACCTGCAGTTTCCCTTCTTGGGATCGGGCGCGCCGCGCGAAAATGTCCAGGATGAGTTGGGTGCGGTCCAGGACCTTGGTGTCGGCGCCCTGGGCAATGGCTTTGGACTGCGAGGGCGTCAACTCCCGCCCGAACACGACGATGGTGGCGTCGGCTTGGGCTGCGGCAAACGCGATCTCGGCCAGCTTGCCCGAGCCGATGAGGGTTCGGCCGTCGATTTGGCGTCGCCGTTGCACGACGCGGCCGACCACCTCGACGTGTGCCGTGCGACACAGCTCTTCCAACTCGTCCAGTCGGCTTTCCGCTTCCGCCGCGGCCTCAGGGCCGACGTGCACGATCAGGGCCCGCTCGCGGGCGTCGACCAGGCGGGCTGGCGGCCGCCGCCGCGCGAGGCGAGCCTCGAGGTCTGCGATGGCCGCCGCGCAGTCGAACTGCAGTCCATGCCAGGCGCGCGGGGCGAGCACCTCCGCGCCAGGCGTCGCGGTGCGACCGCGCGGATCGGCTTCCGGCGCCAGCAACGCGATCGACACCTGGTGTGGCGCCTCGCCTTGCAGCGTAATGGCCGCGACCAGGTCCAGACCGAGGCGCACGAGGTCGTTGAGGTCGTCGGCGTCGACCGGGTCGCCCTTGAGGTGCACGTGGACCAGGCGCAGGCCTCGCAGCCGCCCTGATTCGCGGCCCCACCGGCCAAGGTCTGGAATCGTCAGCGTCCGATCGTCGCCGATGACGACATGCGCCACCTGGCCGTCGCGGCCAATCAGCACTCCGACTTGGCGTCCGAGGCCGCACGCAAGCGCACACAATCGCGCTACCAGGGCGTCGCTGGCCAACTGGTCCGCAGGCGAGCTGTGGTGGCCGAGGCGCTCCAGTCCGCGGCGTGCAACCACGGACAGGCCTTGCAGATTTCCAGAGACTTGAGCCAACTACGCGGCCTTTGCGGGCGTGGCCGGAGCCGTGCGCGAGGGAAAGCGCAACGCGCAATCCGCGACGACGTCGGGGGTCGCTGACCCTTTGAAGGGACGCCGAGCCAGGTTCAGTTCAGGTTGATGGTCGAGCCCTTGAGGGTCATGGTGCTCGACGACTTGATGTCCATCGTCGACCCCGCCTTGGTCTCGGTGCTCGATCCCGATTCCTGCTTGATGGTGCTGCTGGCCTTGACCACCAGGTCCTTGCACTCCATGGTGATGGTCTTTTCGGCTTTGATGAGCATGTCGCCGGTTTTGCACTCGATGGTGATCTTCTTGCTTTTGGTATCGATGAGGATGTAGTGCTCCTGGGTGTGGTCGTAGATCTCGATTTGATCGACCGACCCGGATTGGTCCAGCGCGATCCAGTGGCCATCGCGCTGTTTGGGATCCTTCTCCTCGTCCTTGGGCTGCACCAGCGTCTGCAGGACGATGCGCTCGGTCTTGTCGTCCTTCTTGTCCACGAATTGCAACATGTGGCCCGAGCGGCTGCGAATCGAGCGGAACCAGTTCTTGCCGTTCTGCTCCTGGTTGGCGTGGATCGGCGTGTCGACGCCATTCCACAGGGCGCCAATCATGAACGGCCGGCGCACGTCGCCGTGCTCGAACGCGATGAGCACCTCGTCGTCCACCTCCGGCAGCCAGAAGGCGCCGCGGTCCTTGCCGGCCATGAACGTGGCAATGCGGCACCACGTGGTCCGGAAGTCCTCGTCGTCCTTGGCGTCCGTGTATTTCGCGTCGGACTCCAGCACCCAGGGGAACTTGACCTTGACCCGGTAGTGGCCGTCGGGGTCCTTGTTGTCGACCACGATGCCAATGACGACGCCCTGGACTTTGAACGGTTCGCGCTTGGCACGTTCCAGAATCATGGCAACCTCGCGACGCGGATATCGATCGTGCTAGACAGTATCGATCGTGCTAGACAGTATCGATCGGGCCAGGCAGCATCGATCGGACCAAGCAGTATCGATTGGGCTAAGCAGTATCGATTGGGCTAAGCAGTATCGATTGCGCTAAGCAGTATCGATCGGGCTCAAGGCGGCCTCGGGCCACCAAGGACCCTGCGCTGCCCAAGGGACGGACCGCGCTCACGCCACGGCCACGGCACAAGCTACCGCCGCGCAATCGGGGCCGCAACGCGGTCCGCGACCGGCAACCCGACGGCTGGGGTGGCCCGGCCCCAGGCCCGTCGCGCCGAGCCGAAGGTCGTCTCTCGCTGGAGGTCGTGCCCACGCCAGGGCCAGGTCCCTGAAAACGCGATGATCGTCGCCGGCGCCTTGACTTGCCGCGCCGCACCGCGCTATTGCAGCGCCCCCTTGCCGCGCCCCGAGCGCGCACAGGACCGCCATGCTGCACGCACAAATGGGCTACCTCTCGCTGGCGGTCATCGTGGCCGCGGTTACCGTGATGGGCTCGGCCATCCTGGTGCTGAACCGCTTGATCGGTCCGCGGCGCAGCAGCCCCGTCAAGCAGGCGACGTTCGAGTGCGGCAGCGATCCGATCGGTTCGGCGCACCAGCGGTTCAGCGTCAAGTTCTACCTGGTCGCCATCTTCTTTATCGTCTTCGACATCGAGTCGGTGTTCATGTACCCGTGGGCGGGCCTGTTTCGCGAATTGCTGGTCGAGCCCGGCTTTGGCGTCGTCACCGTCGTCGAGATGTTCGTATTCGTAGGCATCCTGGCCGCAGGACTTGCCTACGTCTGGCGCCGCGGCGCGCTGGACTGGGAATAGGCGACCCTGCCGCTCGGACCGCCGTCCCCGCCACCCGCGAACTGCACCGGAGTTGCCATGCCGACCGCCAACCCGCTCTCTTGTGACGCCCTTATCCGGGCATGCCGTGCGCGCGCCGGCCATGCCGTCATCGGCAGCCACGCGCTGCGCGACGACGCGACGGTGCTGCTGTCCAGGGAGGGGCTCGTCGGCCTGGCAACCCAACTGCGCGACGACCCGGCGCTGGCATTCGACATGCTCGTGGACGTCACCGCGGTCGATTTCGCCGACTACCCGCCGGGCTTGCGCGGCGCGTGCAGCCCGGTGGACGCCGACCGCACCGATGGCCTGGACTGTGACGGGTTGCCGCGTTTTGAGGTGGTGTACCACCTGGTGTCGCTGGGCCACGGGCATCGGCTGCGCCTCAAGGTGCCCATCGCGGCGGACGACCTGACCGTGCCGACCCTGTGCGGCGTGTATGGCGCCGCCAACTGGGCCGAGCGCGAGGTCTGGGACATGTACGGCGTCCGCTTCGACGGTCACCCGGACCTGCGTCGCATCTTGCTGTACGACGAATTCGAGGGTCACCCGCTGCGCAAGGACTATCCGTTGCGCGGCTACCAGCCCCTGACCGCGCTGCCGACGTTGGCCGAGTACGCCGACCACGAGACGCACCGCTAGGCCACCCGAACCGGCCAAGGACGAACGATGGGCGCACACGCAGCACACGGACAGGCAGGCGCGGCAACGGCGGCGATGGTGGCGGCCGCCCTGCGCCAGGGCGACAAGATGATCATCAACATGGGGCCGTCACATCCGGCGACCCATGGCACCGTCAAGTTCGTGCTTACGCTCGACGGTGAAACGGTGGACGACATCGACATCCACATCGGGTATTTGCACCGCGGCTTCGAGAAGATGAGCGAGCAGGGCACATGGCAGCAGGTGCTGCCCTATACCGACCGGCTCAACTATGTGTCGCCGCTGTGCAACAACGTCGGCTACGTGATGGCGGTCGAGAAGTTGATGGGCGTGCAGATCACGCCGCGCTGCTCGTACATCCGCATGCTGGTTTGCGAGATCAGCCGCGTGACCGACCACTTGACCGCGCTCGCCGCTGGAGCGCTGGAACTTGGCGGATTTACACCGTTCTTGTACGGCGTCGAGGCCCGTGAGACGCTCTACCCCATCGTCGAAGAGCTGTGCGGTGCGCGGCTGACTACCAGCTACACGCGCATTGGCGGGCTGCGCAGCGATCTGCCCGACGGCTACGGCGACCACGTGATCGCGGCCATGGACAAGGTGCTGTCCTTGCTCGACAAGATGGACAAGCTCTTGACCAAGAACCGGATCTTCTACGACCGCATGATCGGGACCGGCCAACTGTCGCAGCAAGACGCCATCGCCTGTGGCGTGACCGGCGTGATGTTGCGCTCGGCTGGCGTGGACTGGGATTTGCGCAAGCATCAGCCGTACTTGCACTACAACGAACTGGACTTTGACGTCATCCTGGGCCACCAGGGCGACAACTATGACCGCTACCTGTGCCGCTTCGAAGAAATCCATCAGTGCAACAAGATGATCCGCCAGATGCTGCGGCAGATGCCCGGTGGACCGGTCAACGTCGGCGATTGGCAGGTGGTGTTGCCCCCCAAGGCCGCGGTCTACAACAGCATCGAAGGCATGATCGCCCACTTCAAGCTGACAATCGACGGCCACCAGGTGCCGGCCGGCGAGGCCTACCAGGCGGTCGAGGGCGGCAACGGCGAAGTCGGCTTCTACGTCGTGTCGCAGGGCAACGGCCGGCCCTACAAGGTGCACGTGCGCGCTCCGTGCTACTACGCCATGGGCGTGCTCAAGAAACTGGTGGTGGGCGGCATGCTGGCCGACATCGTGCCGACGTTCGACACCCTGAACATGATTGGCGGCGAAGTGGACCGCTAGGCGCAGGTCGCCCCACAGAGCAAGGAATCCCATGCCCAAGGTCACCATCGACGGCCGCGAGATCGAGGTCGCCCCCAAGACCACGATCCTGCGCGCGGCCAAGCAGGTCGGCGTCGACATCCCCGTGTTCTGCTACCACCCGGGACTGTCGATCGCCGCGAACTGCCGGATGTGCCTCGTCGAAATCGAAAAATGGCCCAAACCTCAGCCGGCCTGCTACACCGAGGTCGGCGACGGAATGGTCATCCACACGGCCACCGCCAAGGTCAAGGCGACCCAGGAGGCGGTGCTGGAGTTCATCCTGCTGAACCACCCGGTCGATTGCCCGGTATGCGACCAGGCCGGCGAGTGCGTGCTCCAGGAGCACTACGTCACGTACAGCGCCAAGGCCTCGCGGTTGAGCCACACCAAGACCGGAAAGCCAAAGGCCAAGCCGCTGGGGCCCACCGTCGTGCTCGACGCCGAGCGCTGCATCGTGTGCACCCGCTGCGTGCGCTTCTGCGAAGAAGTCACCAAGACCAACGAACTGACCGTCGAGGACCGCGGCGAGCACGCCGAGATCACCACCCCCGAAGGCGTCGAACTCGACAACCCGTATTCGCTCAATGTCGTCGACATCTGCCCGGTCGGCGCGCTGACTTCGCGGCAGTTCCGTTTCCAACGGCGGGTGTGGTTCCTGGACACCAAGCCGAGCGTATGCACGGGCTGCGCTCGCGGGTGTGCGCTGCGCGTGGACTCGCACGCCAACAAGGTCGAGCGGGTGGTGCCGCGCTACAACCCGGACGTCAACGGCTATTGGATGTGCGACGCCGGCCGCCGCAGCCTCGACGACCTGCGCGACCGCGGCCTGTCGACCGGCAGGACGCCGGGGCCCAACGGCGATGCCCGCCCCTGCAACGCCCAAGATGGCCTGCGCGTCGTGGCTGGGTGGCTGCAACAGGCAAGGCTCGAAGACGCCAAGGTCGCCATCGCTTTGTCGGCCTCGCTCGGCAACGAAGACCTGTACGCCTGGGGCCGCCTCGCCAAGGAGATGGGAGCTGACGTGTACCTGCTGCGCAAGGCGCCAGGGCAGGGCGACGCCTTGCTGCGCTTGGCGGACCAGGACTGCAACCTGACGGGGGCCCAGGCGATTCTTGCGCAGGTGGCCCCGAACCTGGCGGACGCCGCGCAACTGGCCGACGGTGCGGACACCTACGCCATTGCGCTTGTCGTCGACCCGGACGGCGCCGCCGACGCTTCCTTCGCAGAGACGCTGCATTGCGTCGAACGGCGCGCCGTCTTCACCTGTCTGCCCGGTCCCCTCGCCGACTCGGCCCAGGTCGTGGTGCCGCTGACGCCGCTGCACCAGCGCGAGGCGACGATCACCAATGAAAACGGATGGGTCCAGCGCATCGGCCAGCCGCTCAAGGCCGCGGTCACCACGGTTGCGCCGCACGTCGCGGCCGCAGCGCTGGCGCCGTCTGCCGTCGAACTGCTGCTCGACTTCGGGGAGAAGACCCGGCCAGCCGACATTTTTGGCCGCGTCGCCGCCGCCGTGCCGGCCTTCAAGCACCTGACCTATGGCGAAATCGGCGACCTCGGCCGCGGACTGACCCACGGCGGCGACCTGACCGCGGCTCGGCCACGCGTGGACGGTACCCCGCAGTGGGAGCCCGATACCGTGACCCCAAGCTACCAGCGCCCCTTCCAACTGCGCCGCGGCGCCTGAGCCCTACCGCGCGCACCGGGAGTTTGACATGCCCCTGACCGGAAACGTGATCCTCGACCTCGTGCTGTGGACGGTCATCAAGTTCGCCGCCTTCGTGCTGGTGTTCGTGATGGGCACCGCCACCGTGCTCACCTGGCTGGAGCGCAAGTACTCGGCCGTCATCCAGAACCGCATCGGCCCCAACCGGGCCAACCTCGGGTCGCTGCGCCTGGGCGGGTTGCTGCACATGCTGGCCGACCCCATCAAGATGCTCACCAAGGAAGATTTCTCGCCGGACACCGCCAACCCGTGGATGTTTCGTCTGGCGCCGCTCGTCGCCTTTGTGCCGGCGATGGTGGTGTTTGCCGTCATCCCGTTCGGGCCGGGCGAGCACATGATGATCGCCAACACGGAACTGGGCATCTTGTTCATCTTCGCCATCGCCAGCCTGAACGTGTACGGCAGCGTCATGGGCGCCTGGGCCAGCAACAACAAGTGGTCGCTGATGGGCGGACTGCGCATTTCGGCGCAAATGGTGAGCTACGAGGTGGCGATCGGCCTGACCCTGTGCGGCGTGTTCATGATCTACGGGTCGACCGACCTGCAAGAAATCGTGGTCGCGCAGGGCACCACGCTCGGCGGCGTAGTTCCGGCATGGGGGATTTTCACGCAGCCGGTCGCCTTCGTCCTGTACCTGACGTGCGCGATCGCCGAGAACAAGCGAGCACCTTTCGACGTGGCCGAGGCTGAAAGCGAACTGACCGCCGGCTACTGGACCGAATACAGCGCCATGGGCTTTGCCGTGCTCGCCCTGGCAGAATTCGTCGAGATCGTGCTGATCGGCTGCGTCGGCGCCACGCTTTTCCTGGGCGGCTGGCAGATTCCCGGAGTCCACGGCAGTACCCCTGGCCTGATGGCGGTGCAGGTTGCCGCGTTCCTGCTCAAGACCCTTTTCGTCATCTGGCTGCAGTTGACCATCCGATGGACGCTGCCGCGTTTCCGCTATGACCAGGTGATGCGCCTGGGCTGGCGGATCCTGCTACCAGCGGCCCTGGTCAACCTGCTCGTCACCGGCGTGGCGCTGCTGTGGGTCGACCGCAACTAGGATCAAACACAGCAAACTCGGAGCCAACCATGGGCAAACTGGTCCACCGCGTCGAACCCGATCTCATCTTGCAGAGCTACGTCGTCGAGGTCGCCAAGGGCGTGACGCTGGTCACCCGCCAGTTCCTGCGCAACCTTTTCGGGCGCAAGGACATCGTCACCGTCCAGTACCCCGAGGAGCGCAAGCCGTACACCCCGCGCTTCCGCGGCAAGCACCTGCTGACCAAGCGCGACGACGGACAGGTCCGCTGCGTGGCGTGCATGCTCTGCGCGACGGCCTGCCCGGCCAACTGCATCACCATCGTCGCCGCCGAGCACCGCGACGCGGACATCGAGAAGTACCCGACGACCTTCGAGATCGACCTGCTCAAATGCATCTATTGCGGATTTTGCGAGGAGGCGTGCCCCTGCGATGCCATTCGCATGGACTCCGGCGTGCACACCCTGCCGACGTTCACGCGCCGTGACCAGAAGGCAGGCAAGGTCAACCTGCTGGAACTGGCCAAGCGGTCGACGGCGGCGCAGGGCGGCGATTTCCGGGCAGACAACCACGCGGGGGCCCTGCACGGGCGCGGTGGCCACCACTGATGCGAACGGCGATGGCTTGCGCGGTCCGATTTGCACCCTAAGGGCCAGGAAATGATTTACTCAATCATTTCTCGGGCCCGTTTGCTTGCTCCGTGGGTCGCCAGCTCGCGGACCAAAGGTCCGACTCGCGGCTCCGTCCTGATGTGAGAGTGATCGACTTGTTATTTTCCGGTCCCTAAGCTAGGGCCACGCGCGCGAGGTTCCGGTGGTGTTCGGCGATCGCAAGGACAGGGACAAGCAGGGTCAAGCGGCCGAAACCGGCGGCGAAGCCGATGGCGGGTTCCTCCCCGAAATCGTCCGGCGCGCCGTCGAGCGCAGCGTCAACGTGGTCCTGCAGGGTGACGATGACCGCAAGAAGTTGGTCGCCGCCCTGTTTCCCAAGGAGTTGGTCCACTCGGTGGTGCAGTCGGCGCTGACCGCGGTCGACGGCACCAAGCGCGAAGCCGTCGAGATGGTCGGCCGCGAGGTGCAGCAGTTTCTGCAACAGCTCAACCTCGCGGACGAAATCCGCAAGGTGCTGACCAGCGTCAGTTTCGAGATCCGCACCGAAGTCCGCTTCGTGCCCAACGAAGACGGCACCCTGCGTACGGAGGTCAAGGGTGCTGCGACGCCGAAAATCGCGCGCAAGTCGACAAAGAAGCCCCGCAAGCGTCCGGCGGCAAAGGCCAAGCCCCAACCGGTCGCCGCAAAAGGTGCGCCGGTGGCGCGGACGCCGAGCCCTGTCGCCGTGGCCGCTGCCATACCAGGCGCGCTGACCGATGCCGTGCAGGATGCGGTGGTGGGGACCACTCGCCGCGTGCGCAACGTCGTCGACCGCATCGCCGAGGGCGCCGCCGACCTGGCGGATTTGGCCAGCAGCGACGACGATTGAGCGCTCAAGCCCCGAAAACGCCGACGTTTTCGTGACAGAGCGAGGCGGCGTTCGTTGACAGTCCACGGAAGCGTCGCTAAACTCGGACTAGAACGGTCGCAGTTGGCGGCCGTTCGCGGTGGCCGCGGCTGGCGGCGCACCTACGAGACGCCGCAATGATCCGTCTTTCTCGCAAGTCCGACTACGGGCTCGTGGCGCTCAAAGCGCTGCGCGGCCTGGAACCGGGCGATGCCTTGTCAGCGCGCGAACTGGCCGCGCAGCTCGGGCTGCCCGGCGACATGACGCCCAAGGTGCTGGCGCGCCTGGCCCAGGCGGGGCTGGTCGAATCGTCGATGGGCAAGGCGGGCGGCTACCGCCTGGCGCGCGCGGCCGGCGACATCTCGGTGGCCGAGGTGGTGCGAGTGCTCGACGGTGAGCCGGGTCTTGCGCCGTGCCGCGAGGGCATCCTGGAGTGCAACCGCATTGAAACCTGTGACATCAAACATCCGCTCGACAACCTGCACCAGGAAGTGATGCGCGTGCTGCAAGGCATGAGCATCGCGCAGTTGTAGCCAAGGAATCCGATGGCCGTGCAGACGCCAATCTACCTCGACAACCACGCGACGACCCGCTGCGACCCGCGGGTCATGGAAGCGATGGTCCCGTATTTCACTACGCATTTTGGCAACGCCGCTTCGCGCACCCACGTTTTCGGTCGCGTCGCTGAAGAGGCCGTGGACAAGGCGCGTGCGCAACTGGCGCGGGCCATCGGCGCAACCACCGACAAGGAGATCGTGCTGACTTCGGGCGCCACCGAGAGCGACAACCTCGCCATCAAGGGCGCGGCGCGCATGTACCGCGACCGCGGCGACCACCTCGTGACCGTCTGCACCGAGCACAAGGCGGTGCTGGACGCCCACCATGCGCTGGAGCGCGAGGGGTTTCGCGTCACCTTCTTGCCGGTCCGGGCCGATGGTCTGGTCGACCTCGATGAACTGGCCGCCGCGCTGACCGACCAGACGATCCTGGTGTCGGTGATGGCGGTCAACAACGAAATCGGCGTCGTGCAGCCGCTCGAGCGCATCGGTCGCCTGTGCAAGGACCACGGGGTGCTGTTCTTTTGCGATGCCGCCCAGGCCGTCGGCAAGGTGCCCATCGACGTCGAGGCGATGCACATCGACCTGTTGGCCTTCACGGCGCACAAGATGTACGGGCCCAAGGGGGTTGGCGCCCTGTGGGTCCGCCGCAAGAATCCGCGGGTGCGGCTCGAACCGCTTTTCCACGGTGGAGGCCACGAGCGCGGACTGCGATCGGGCACCCTGGCTGTCCCGCTCGTGGTGGCGTTTGGCGCTGCGGCCGAACTGGCGCTGAACGAGATGCCCGAAGAATCGGCGCGATTGCTCGCCCTGCGGCAGCGGTTGTGGGACGGGCTGCGGTCGCACTTGACGCACCTGCACCTGAACGGCGACTGGTCGGCGCGGGTGCCGGGCAACCTCAATGTGTCATTCGCCTACGTCGAGGGCGAGAGCCTGCTGATGGGCATCCACGACATCGCGGTGTCGTCCGGGTCGGCGTGCACGTCCGCATCGCTGGAGCCGAGCTACGTGCTCAAGGCGCTGGGCGTGGACGACGAGTTGGCGCACACCTCCATCCGGTTCGGCATCGGCCGCTTCAACACGACCGAAGAAATCGATTTCACCATCGCCCGTGTGACCGAGGTCGTCCACCGCCTGCGCGACATGAGCCCGCTGTGGGAGATGGTGCAGGAAGGCATCGACCTCAAGACCGTCCACTGGGCCGGCCATTAGAGACTGGAAAACAATAAGTCGATCACTCTCACATCAGGACGGAGCCGCGAGTCGGACCCTTGGTCCGCGAGCTGGCGACCCACTGAGCAAGCAAACGGGCCCAAGAAATGATTGAGTAAATCATTTCC
>Ga0194120_10000965_pt1 | contig 53879 bp, 54 predicted proteins | sample TA2MahCa65mmetaG_FD_148642 | JGI IMG/M metagenome (GOLD analysis project Ga0194120, IMG submission 148642) | Freshwater microbial communities from Lake Tanganyika, Tanzania - TA2015019 Mahale Deep Cast 65m | ecosystem: Environmental > Aquatic > Freshwater > Lake | place: Tanzania: Lake... | reverse complement strand
TCAAGCGCGCGGTGCACCTGGCCGGTCCGCACGGCACTCCCCCGCCGCTCGAGACCGCGATGGCGAAGACGGCCGCCAACCTCGCCGCGAAGCGGGTCTGCGACGAGGCCATCCAGCTGCTTGGCGGCTACGGGTTCTCGCGCGAATACCCCGTCGAGCGCGTGTACCGCGACATCCGCGGCCTCTGCATCGGTGCGGGCACCGTCGAGGTCCAGCGCAACTTCATCGGCACCAACCTGCTGCGCGGCGCGGTGCCCAGCGGCGACGCGTGGAAGCGGCCGATCCTCTGAGCCTGCGCGCCACCTACCGCCACCCGCGCGCCGCGGACTACCGCGCGCCCAACGGGGCTTGGGACGTACCGACCCTCGACCGACTGCTCGGCACGCGGCCCCGCCTGGCCGGGGGGCTGCGCGCCCTCGGTGTCCGGCGGGGCGACGTCGTGGCCTGGCAGGCGCCGAACTGGCCCGAGGTCGCCGATCTCTACCGGGCCTGCTGGCAGCTCGGGGCAGTCGCCGCTCCGATCCACCACCAGGCCGGGGACGCCGAGGTCGACCGAATGCTCGGCGTCGTCGCGCCCAAGGTGTTCCTCGCGCGCGACGAGCTGCGGGCTCACGTCGCGACACTCGCACAGCACGCCCCGTACTCCGGCTCGGCCGCCGGGCCCGCGCTGCTCGCAGTCGTCCTCTTCACCGCCGGGTCGAGCGGTGCACCGAAGGCCGTGCTGCACACGCATCGGGGCCTCGCGCACAAGGCGCTGACAATGGTGCGCGCGCATGGCCTGCGAAGCACCGACGTCGTGCTTATGCCCGCGCCGCTCGCGCACGTCTCGGGACTCCTCAACGGCATCCTGGTGCCCGGCGCGGCGGGCATGCGCACGATCCTGATGGAACGCTGGGACCCCGAAGAGGCGCTCTCGATCGTGGAGCGGCAGGGCGTCACCTTCATGGTCGGCCCGCCGACGTTCTTCGTGGGCCTCCTGGGGGCGCCCGGCTTCCGCACCCAGCGGGTGAGGTCGCTGCGGCTCGTGTCATCGGGCGGTGCCGGGGTCACCCCCGCGTTCGTCGACGACGCGAGCGCGCGGCTCGGCGCCGTGGTCAAGCGGGCGTACGGCTCCACCGAGGCACCGACGCTCACGACGAGCCTCGCGGGCGACCCAGCGGCCCGCGCGCGCGACACCGAGGGACGCGTCGTCGGGAAAGCCGAGCTGCGACTGGCGGGAGACGGCGAGCTGCTCGTGCGCGGAGCGGAGCTCTTCGCCGGCTACGCCGATGCGGCACAGACTCGGGCGACAGTGACCCGGGGCTGGTTCCACACCGGCGACCTCGCCACCATCGACGACGGCTGGCTCATCGTCACCGGCCGCAAGAAGGACACGATCATCCGCGGCGGCGAGAACATCAGCGCCGCGGAGGTGGAGGCCGTGCTCACCCGGCATCCCGCCGTCCGGGAAGCCGCCGTGGTCGGCTCTCCCGACGACCGGCTCGGCGAGCGGGTCTGCGCGTTCGTCGTCGCCTCGGAAGCCTTCGATCTCGAGGAGTGCCGCGCCTGGTTCGCGAGCGAGGGCCTGGCGCGGTTCAAGACGCCGGAGCGCGTGATGGTGCTCGACGCGCTCCCGGTGCTCGGCGCCGGGAAGATCGACCGCGCGGCGCTCCGCACCCGCGCCGCACACCCCTGACCGGGAGGATCCCCACCTCCCTGGCCCCGGATTGTTACGTCATGAGCGGTATCCGCTCCTCTGCAAACAATCCCGGTCGTGACGGGGGGACAGCCGTCGCCCACGATCGTCCCGTTCTCGTCCACCGTCGAAGGCGGGTGGGTCCCATGGCATGACGGCCAGCCCGTCGCCACTCACCGGCGCCACGTTGCGCGGCGGGTCGGGCATCCAGAAGGGCGGGAGCTCGGACGCGGGCCTTGAGCCGCGGCGTCGCGGCGTCGCGGCGTCGCGGCGGACGATGTAGCCGTGGGCGCCGGTCGGGCACCACGCTGAGGCGACTCAGTCCTCGTCGCCCCACTTGGCCACAATCGGAGGGGCTCAAAGGCTCGGAGCGCCTCGAGCAGGGCAGGCGCCTCTCGCGCGCACAGGAGCCGGGCCCGGTGCACCGGGCGCACGAATCGCTGGTCGACAGCGTGGTCGAGGAACTCGAGGAGACCGGCGAAGAACCCGTCGACGTCGAGCAGTCCGATCGGCTTGTGGTGCAGGCCCAGCTGTGCCCAGGTCGCGATCTCGAGCAGCTCGTCGAGCGTCCCGAGCCCGCCCGGCAGCGAGATGAACGCGTCGGACAGCTTGTACATTCGAGCCTTGCGGTCGTGCATCGTGGCCACGACGTGCATCTTCGTAGGGCCTTCGTGCGCGATCTCACGCTCGAACAGCCCAGCGGGCAGCACCCCCTCGACCTCACCGCCGCGCGCGAGCACTGCATCCGCGAAAATGCCCGTCAGCCCGACGCTGCCGCCGCCGTAGACCACACCGATCCCCTCCGCCGCGAGGAGCCCACCCAGCGCGACTGCGGCGTCGGGGTAGCCGTCGTGCGCGCCTGGGCTCGAGCCGCAGAACACGCATACCCGCACCAGATCGCGCACAGGCGCACGCTAGCCAACCGACGTGACGTGCGTGCGGCGCCTCTGTACCGGCCGACCCCGGTCGTCGTTCGCGTTGGCGAACGGCCGCTACGACAACCGTCACCCCGACAGGTTCGGTCACCAACTTCTCGCCGTGGCGGGTCAGGCTTGGTCGTGGGCTGCGAGTGCCCACGCGATGCCGCGGGTACGGTCCTCGACCGCGAGCCGTAGCGACCAGCCCCCCACCGGACCGCCGCCGTCCCAGAGGAACCAACGCGCGCGGTCGAGCGCGGCGCCGAGCGCGGCGGCCGGTGGCGGCCACCCCGCGACTCCGACGAGCGCCGCCGACGTCAGCCAGGCGTCGAGCCGACCCGTCGCCGCGCCGCGCCGCCGCCCGTACCGACCCCCGGACGCCGCCGCCCACGCCATCCACGCCAGCGCGAGCGCGCCGTCTACCTCCGCCATCCGCACCTCGTCGCGACCCAGCGCCCGAAGCGCGGCCGGCGCCGCGCCGCGGGCTGCCGCGACCTCGACTGTCGCCTCGGACTCGTCGGTCCAGGCGCGCACCAAGTCGATCAGCGCGCGCCCGGGCTCTCCGGAGTCGACGCGCTCCGCTGTGACCGGCACCACCACATCCGCGAACGCGGGCATCGGCGGCGCCGGGAAGTCGGCGGTGAAAGATCGGTACGTCGCGACCTCGTAGCGCGGCTCCCACGGCTCGAGCGCCCGCGGCAGCTCGATCGGGTCGTGACCAGGCGACCGGACGCCCTGCAGGTCTTCGCCGCGCACCACGCACTCGTGCAGGCACAGTGCCGCGGTGGGAGTCGCCGGGGCGAACGACGCGAGCTCCGCCCATCGATGCGTCGACGCGGCAACCTCGGCGAGCGGCCCGGGCGTGAAGCGGCCGGCCCCCTCCACCAGCACCGGGCCGGCCCACGCGCCCGGCGCCTCCAACGCGAGTCGGTACTCGGCGTGGTGCACCGCCGGCCAGAGCTGCTTACCTCGTTCGAGCGCTCGCTCGCATCGGTCTCGCAGCTCGCGCAGCCCGGCCCAGTCCCGCGTCTCGCAACAGCCGTCGATCACGCGCAGCAGGTCGTCGAGATCGCCGCGCTCGACCGCCGCAGCGATGCCCTCGCTCACTGCCCGCCGGGGATGAAGATCGAGACGATCCGCTCGGTCACCACCGGCCTGCCCTCGAGGTCGCGCCACTCGGTGTCCATGTAGGTCAGCTCCATGCGCCCCCGGCTCCCCTGCTTCTCGATCGGCTCCGAGACGCGCATGCGCCCTTCGAGCACGTCGCCGACCTCGGGGGTGCGGTGGTACGTGAAGTGCTGCTCGCCGTGCAGGTACAGCCCGTCGCGCGAGTACCCGTCCTCGGTGGCGAGCCCGCCCGGGGGCATGAGGCGCCCCGCGCCGTCGGAGGGCTGCAAGTCTGGGAAGGCCCCGGCATGCGCCATCGCGAACGTGAAGGTGGGCGGCGCCGGCACTGCCGCGAACCCCGCCTCCGTCGCCGCAGCCTCCGATCGGAACACCGGGTTGGCGTCGTGCAGCGCGCGGGCGAACACCGACACTGCACCCGGGTCGATCCGAACCCGCAGCGGCGGTCCCCGCCCGGACCACACCGGTTCGGTCACAGCACGCTCTCCCCCGCCTCGACCTTGGGCCGCAACAGGGCGGCCAGACGCGCTCGATGGAACACCGCGTCGCCGAAGCTCAGCTGGTCGAGCTGGGCGCGCTTGAGGAACAGGTGCAGATCGTGCTCCCACGTGAAGCCGATCCCGCCGTGCACCTGCAGCGCGCTCGCCATCACGCGCTTGGACGCGTCGGAGCACCAGGTCTTCGCCGTCGACGCCGCGATCGACACCTCGGGATCTCCCGCGGCCAAACACCATGCAGCCCAGTACGCCGTGGAACGCATCCCCTCGACGTCGACGAGCATGTCGGCGCACCGATGCTTGACCGCCTGGAACGAGCCGATCGGCCGTCCGAACTGCACGCGGTCCTTCGCGTAGTCCACCGCCATCTCGAGCGCCACCGATGCGCTCCCGAGCATCTCCAGCGAGGTCGCGGTCGCGCCGAGGTCAACGAGGGCCGCGACCGTCGCCGGTCCACCCAGCCGCTCCGCCGCGGCACCCTCGAGAGGCAGCCAGCCGACCGGACGAGTGAGATCCATCGCGGGCTCGGCCGGCGGGCGACCCAGCGCGTCGAGATCCACGAGGAACAGCCCGTCGCCGTCGGCGTCGGCCGCGACCACGAGGGCCAGATCGGCGATCGGCGCGAACGGCACCGGATCCGGGCGGCCGGTCAGCACCCAGCCGGCGCTCCCCCGCTCGGCGCGCACCGATCCCGGCGCGCTGGTGCGCGCGATGCATGCCGTGCGGCCATCGTCGAGCAGTGCGCGCACCGCGAGCTCGGCAGCCGCGCCCGACCGACCATCGCCGTCGACGCCGCGCAGGATCGCGAGTGCCACCGCGCTGGGCAGGAGCGGCACCGGCGCCACATGCCGGCCCACCTCCTCGAGCAGCACCGCGAGCTCGACCACGCCGAGGCCCAGCCCACCAACGGATTCGGGCACTGCGACACCGAGCCATCCCTGCTCGGCCATCGCGGCCCAAAGCCCGGGATCCCAGCGGCGGTCGCGTTCGGCCACCTCCCGAACACGCGTCGTCGGGCACAGCCCGTCGAGCAGCTCGCGCGCGCCGTCGCGCAGGGCGAGCTGGTCGTCGGAGAGATCGAAGTCCACCGCCCGGAGGTTAGCGGCGAGTCTGACGCGCGTGTCACCTTCGCCGGCTGGACACGGCATCACCGGCCGGGAGGCCCGCATGGCTAGATTCGGGGAGACGAACCGACCCGAGGAGCAGCGGTGACCGACGAGAAGCCCGCCTACTTCCGGCACGGCGACACCGAGGTCGAGCTGCCGGTCGTGCGCGGCACCGAGAACGAGCGGGCGGCGGACATCTCGACCCTACGGGCGAAGACGGGCTTGATCACGCTCGACTACGGCTACGTCAACACCGGCTCGTGCGAGTCTGCGATCACCTTCGTCGACGGCGACCTCGGCATCCTGCGCTACCGCGGCATCCCGATCGAGCAGCTCGTGGAGCGCGAGTCCCCGTCGTTCCTCGAGACCTCGTACCTGCTCATCTACGGCAAGCTCCCGACCCGTGCCGAGCTCGACGACTTCCGCATGGGCATCCGGCGGCACACCCTTCTGCACGAGGAGGTGAAGAGCTTCTTCAACGGGTTCCCCAAGGACGCGCATCCGATGGCGATGCTCTCGAGCGTGGTCAGCGCACTGTCGACCTTCTACCAGGACAGCAGCGACCCGCACGACCCCGATCAGGTGCAGCTCTCGATCCTGCGCCTGATGGCGAAGATCCCGACGATCGCGGCGTACTCGTACAAGAAGTCGATCGGCCAGCCCTTCCTCTACCCCGACAACCGGCTCGACCTGATCGAGAACTTCCTCACGATGATGTTCGCCGTGCCGTCGGAGCCGTACCAGGCCTCACCCACGGTCGTACACGCGCTCAAGCAGCTGCTCATCCTGCACGCCGATCACGAGCAGAACTGCTCGACCTCGACGGTGCGCATGGTCGGCTCCAGCGAAGCCAACCTCTTCGCCTCGATCGCGGCCGGCATCAACGCACTGTGGGGACCACTGCACGGCGGCGCGAACCAGGCCGTCATCGAGACCCTCCAGCGCATCCGCGACGACGGACGCGACATTGCAAAGTACGTCGCGAAGGCCAAGGACCCCGTCGACCCGTTCCGCATCTCCGGCTTCGGGCACCGCGTCTACAAGAACTACGACCCGCGGGCACAGGTGCTCAAGCGAACCGCCGACCGTCTGATCTCCGAGCTCGACCAACGCGACGAGCTCCTCGACATCGCGCTCGAGCTCGAGGCGATCGCGCTTTCCGACGAGTACTTCGTCGAACGGAAGCTTTACCCGAACGTCGACTTCTACTCGGGCCTGATCTACCGGGCGATGGGCTTCCCCACCCGGATGTTCACGGTCCTGTTCGCGATGGGCCGGCTCCCCGGCTGGATCGCGCACTGGAAGGAGATGATGGAGAGCCCGCAGACCAAGATTGGCCGTCCCCGCCAGATCTACACCGGGCCCTCCGAGCACGACTACGAACCCATCGAGCACCGTCGCTGACCCGTCACGGGCATTCGACCCGGAGCCCCAGACGCGCCGGGGCCCCAGACGCGCCGGGGCCCGGGATCGCTCCCGGGCCCCTGACGTCATCGTGCTGCTGGCGTGCTGCTACCAGCTGCTGGACCACTCGCCGACGGTGCCGGCCGCGGACAGGCCCGCAGTCGTCTCGTCGCTCACGCTGTCCAGCGTGTTCGCGTTCGCCGCCGAACACGTGCCGCCCGAGTTCGCGACCACCATGAACATGGTCCCAGGACCGTTCACGTTGTCGGCGATCGCGAAGCACTTGCCCGAGTTCGACCGCGCCGCCGCCACGAACAAGTTCGCCGCCGGCGAGTCCACCGACACGACCTTCGCCCCCGTCGAAGCCGCCGCCTGGAAGCTCAGGCTCGGCTCCGCCGAGGCCAACGCGGTCGCGTCCGCAGACGCATAGCTCTCACTGTCGGTGTAGATGCCCTTCGCGTTCGTCAAGGTGTTACGCAGGCTCGACTGAGCCGCCTTGTCCTGCGCACGGGACTTGGCACCGAGGAACGTCGGGATGGCGATGGCGATCAAGATGGCAATGATGAGCACGACCACCATCAGCTCGATGAGCGTGAATCCCTGCTCGTCCTCACGCCGCGTCCTCATGCGTGCGAGAAGCTCTTGCATGACTGTGTCCCCTCTCGAATCGGGTGTGGTTGTCAACGCCGGTCGGCTCCGCCCATGTCACGCCGCACCCGTAGGAGCGACGCCCTTTTCTGGAGACACGTCCGCACCTGATGTGTCGGCACCACCGCGCAGGAAGTTGAGGGGGTTGTCCGTGGAGTGAGCGAGGCACCGAACCGGTACGCTGCGCGCCCGATGGACCTGAGGCCGACGCCCGCCGAGCAGGCGCTGCGAGACGACTGCCGTGCCTGGCTGCACGAGAACCTGCCGTGGGAGTACGGGCGCGGTCTGCCGCCCCGCTTCGACGACCTCGCCGACGAGGTCGCGTTCGGACGGGACTGGCAGGCCCGACTCGCCGGCGCCCGCTGGGTCGGCGTGGCGTGGCCAGCGGAATACGGCGGGCGCGACGCCGGGGCCGTCGGTCACTACGTGGTCACCGAGGAGCTGGCTCGGGCGCGTGCCCCGGAGCTCGTCGGCCGGATCGGGATCAACCTCGTGGGACCGACACTGCTCGCCCACGGCACGCCTGAGCAGAAGGCCCGCTGGCTACCGAGGATCCTGAGCGCCGAGGAGATCTGGTGCCAGCTGTTCAGCGAGCCGGGCGCGGGCTCCGACCTCGCCTCGCTCACCACCCGCGCGCGGCGCGTCGGCGGCGGCTGGGTGCTCGACGGACAGAAGGTCTGGACGAGCTACGCGCAGTTCGCCGACTGGGGCGTGTGCCTGGCCCGCACCGATCCCGACGCGCCCAAGCAGCAAGGGATCTCCTACCTCGTGGTCGACATGCGATCATCGGGGGTCGAAGTGCGCCCGCTGCGCCAGATCACCGACGAGTCCGAGTTCAACGAGGTCTTCTTCTCCGAGGTGTTCGTACCCGAAGACCGAATCGTCGGACCCGAGCACGAGGGATGGCGGATCGCGAACTCGACGCTCACCCACGAGCGAGGAGTCAACCCGCGCCAGCTCGTCGTGCACGCCCAGCTCGTCGACGAGCTGCTCCGGCTCGCGCTCGACCAGGGCACCTTCGACGACCACCGCGGCGCGCAGCGACTCGCCGAGGCGTTCGTCGAGGTCCAGATGTTCCGCCTCCACAACTGGCGCGCCATCTCACGCACGGCGAAGGGCGAAGCGCCGGGCCCGGTCGGCAGCATCAACAAGCTGTGGTGGAGCGAGATGAGCAAGCGCCTGCACGACACCGTGATGTCGGTGCTCGGCCCGGCGGCGCCGCTCTGGCGGGGCGCCCGCGACAACCCCGGCGACGGGAGCTGGCAACGCTCCTGGCTCTACTACCAGGCGAGCTCGATCTGGGCCGGCACCAACGAGATCCAGCGCAACCTCGTCGGCGAACGCACCCTTGGACTCCCCCGCGAGCCGAAACCCGCGGCCTAGGACTGCACCTCGACCACCGCGCAGTGACAGCTGTTGGGGCCGACCTTGGCGTTGAGCTCGCCAGCTCGCCGTACGACGAGCGGGTCGAGCCCCGGGATTCCGGCCAGGAGGAACGCGACGGACTGTGAGTCCAACCACTCCGTCATCGCGTCGTGCCCCCCAGCCACGAGCTGCCGGCGGAGCTGGTCCTGGAGCCGCGTCAGCTCCCGATCTTCGGCCTGCGACAACGGGCTCACCCACGCGAGCACCTGCGCGCCGTCGCGGACGTACGAGGAGACGAGCGATCCCCGCTCCATCACCAGCCACCTTCGAACCCCGGTGTCGCGCGCCACGGCGCGATGGGCTCCGAACACCCTGGCACTCCCGACCTTCACGGCGACACCCGCGCGGTCGAGCTCGTCGACGACGCCCGGGAACAGCGTCGGCAAGACGTCTCCGACCGGCTCGACGAGCACCGACCCGCTGCGAGGGGTCCGACCGGCGAGCTGACGCATCACCTCGCCCACCTCGTTCTCGAACGGTTCACGTCGCTCGGTGCTGTACGCCACCACGGAGAACGAGCGAACGCCGCAGCCCCAGGCGACGACGGCGATCACCCCGATGACCGCGCCCCGGCGAACCAGGCCTGGGAACGCGACCTCGAACGCGGCCCAGATGGACCAGAGGCAGGCGACGAAGAGGAAGGCCGCGAGCGCCGCGCGCCACTGGAAGGTGTAGGCGAGCGGCTCGTCCACCCTGGAGACGGCGACGAGCGCCATCGCGAGCTCGGCGGCGGCGAAGAGCACCATCCTCTGGTTCTCGACGCGACCTCGGTGCCGGTTGGCGATCACCGCGAGTGCGATCAGTGCCACCGGAACCGCCAGCCACGCCATCGAAGCCCCGACCGCGTGTCCCAGGAGGTCAGTCCGATCTCCTCCGCCCAACCAGACCGGCACGGGGCGGAACTCCTCCGCGACCACTCGTAGTGCCCGATCCCACCCGAGCACCGGATGCTCCCCGAGCGCGAAATAGCTGACGACCTTCCCGAGGTTGCCGGGCCAGTTGGCGACGACCTCGACGCCGACGGGAACCCAGAGCACGACCAAGACGAGCGCCGTCAGCACCACCGTCGATCGCCAGCCCTGCGGTGCACGCCGGGCCCTGCGCGCATCGACGACGACCATCCCGATCGCCCAGACGAACCCCACCGCGAGAAGCGACGCATAGCCGACGTGGGTCTGGGCGACGAGAGACGCCACGGCGGCCATGGCGATGAGCTGCCGCGGCGATCCGGTCGCCGCGAGGTGGGCGAGGAACAGGAACAGCACGAAGAAGGGAAGCGGGACGTTCAGGTTCCACGGTTGCCGAAAGAGATCCGGTCCGACAGAGAGGTAGGTGAGCGAGGTCACGACCGCGGCGGCAAGGAACAACGCCGTCTCCCGGCGCCAGGTCACCCAGGCGAGCCAACCCACTGCGATCAGCTGCAGCATCGAGGCACCGACCCGCGTCGCCCATGCATCATTGCGAAACGGCCATGCGAAGAGTCCGGTCAGCCAGAACATCGCGGGACCCGGGTGGTTCCAACCGGGCCGGCTGTAGAGCCCGGTGAGAGAAGGATGGGCCGTGAACGCGTCGCGCACGCGCAGGTCGATGATCGCCAGGTCACCGGTCGGATGTCAGGGACGTCCCGCGGCGAGGACGACAGCTAGCACCGGGACGGAAACCATCGCGAACGTCACAGCGATACCCAGGCTCCGGCCGCGGACCGAGCAGTCAGGAAGCGACGCTCCGCCGGGCTCGCGACCTCGGTCCTCGGCAGACCCGTGTCCGAATCCCTCGGGCGCCTCGTGCCCTCGCATCTTCAGCCCCGCTCGGAGGCCCCAGAACGTAGCCCGGGTGCTCCGTCCACATTCGTCGGACGACGGGTAGATTTCCCTGACACCCACGTCAGGAGTGCAGTGGACTTCGCAACCATCCGCTACGAGGTCGACGGGGCCGTCGCCACGATCACGCTCGACCGCCCTGACGCGGCGAACGCGCAGAGCAGCCGCCTCATCTCCGAGCTCGACGCGGCCTTCGACCGCGCGGAGCACGACGACGAGGTACGGGTCGTGGTCCTCGCCGCCGAGGGCCGGCACTTCTCGGCAGGCCACGACCTCAAGGAGATCCTCGCGGGCGAAGAGCACTGGGCCACGCAACGCGACACCCCAGAAGGCAAGCTCGAGCACGAGCAGGTCATGTATTGGGACAAGCTCGTGCGGATCCGCGACTTCCCCAAGCCCACGATCGCCGCGGTGCAGGGCGCGTGCGCAGCCGCGGGGATGATGCTCGCGTCGATGTGCGACCTGATCGTCGCGGCCGACGACGCGCGCTTCTCCAACCCCGTTGCACGGATGAGCGGGGTCGGGGTGGAGCTGCTCGTCGAGCCATGGGACCTCGGGCCGCGCCAGGCGAAGGAGCTGCTCCTTTGCGCGACGACGCTCGACGCGCACGAGGCCGCACGCCTCGGGCTCGTGAACCGCGTCGTGCCGCGCGCCGAGCTCGCGAGCGCGGCGCGTTCGATGGCCGAGGAGGTCGCGCTCGTCCCTCCCATCACCGCGCGGGCGATCAAGGACACGATCAACCACATGGTCGACCTGCAGGGTCAGCGCGAGTCCTGGCGCTACCACTTCATGGTCCACCAGCTCGTGAGCAACACCGCCGAGGCGCTCGGTCGGACCGCAGCTCGCAAGGCGGGCGGCATGGACGCCGTCAAGCGCGAGCAGGCCGGTGACCACACGGCCCGGCCCGACGACCCGCGCTGATGGCGGGCCCACTCGTCGGCCTACGGGTCCTCGACCTCGGCACGCGCATCGCGGCTCCCTTCTGCGCCGGTCTGCTCGGCGAGCAGGGTGCCGAGGTGATCAAGATCGAGCAGCCGGGCACGGGCGACTTCATGCGCGAGATCGGGCCGTTCGTGCCGGTCGATGGCGCACCCGAGCCCGGATACTCGCTCTTCTGGGCCGTAGAGGGACGCGGCCGCAAGAGCGTGACGCTCGACCTGCGTCGCCCGGAGGGTCAGGACCTCTTCAGACGTCTGGCCGCTACCGCAGACGTGGTGGTCGAGAACTTCCGACCCGGGACGCTCGAGCGGTGGCACGTCGGTCCCGCCGACCTCGACCAGAGCCTCGTGACGGTGCGGATCAGCACGTTCGGCCAGGACGGACCGAACGCGACACGTCCCGGGCTCGATCGCGTGGGCATCGGCTACGGAGGTCTGCTCCACCTCACCGGCTACCCCGACCGGCCCCCGGTTCGCGTCGGGGTCACGATCTCCGACTACCTCACCGGGGTGTTCGCCGCGCAGGCCGCCACCGCCGCGCTCTACTCGCGCGACGTGCATCGGCAGGGCAAGGGTGCCGTAGTCGACGCGGCGCTCTACGGCTCCGTGCTGCGCATCCTCGAGTGGACCCTGGCCGCGTACGACCGGCTCGGCGTCGTCCGCAACCGGGAGGGGAACCGCCTCGCCAACAGCGCGCCGCTCGACAACTACCCCACCGCCGACGACAAGTACGTGTGCATCGTCGCGGGCTCGGATGCGAACTTCGCGCGCCTCTGCGCGGCGATGGGCCGTCCCGACCTCCCCGCCGACCCACGGTTCGGCCGACTCGCCGACCGGGCGGCGCGCAGCGACGAGATCAACGGCATCGTGGCCGAGTGGACGGCCGCGCACACCTCGGCCGAGGTGGAGGCGGCCTGCGTCGAGCACGACGTCCCGGTCGCGACCGCGTACAGCGCGGCGGACATCTTCGTCGACCCGCACCTCGCGGCCCGGGGCGACCTGGTGACCGTCGACGACCCGGTCGCGGGCCCGATGCGCCAGCAGGCGCCCTACCCGCGCTTCGTGGGGGCCGAGCCGCCCACGCCGTCGGGGGCGCCCCGCCTGGGCGAGCACACCGACGAGGTGCTCGCGACGCTCCTAGGGCTGCCTGCCGCCGAGCTCGACACTCTCCGCGACGCGGGGGTGATCTGATGAGCGGAGCCACGCGCTACGGGCGCATGGGCCAACGCGGAGCGGGGCCCGAGCGGCCCGGCCCGCAGGGCCAGGAGCGGATCTGATGACCGTCTCCGTACACGAGGGCCTGTTCACGATCGACCCGCCGGCGCTGCTCGGGGCGCGCTGCGACGGGTGCGGTCACCATCACTTCCCCCGACTCGCGCAGTGCCCCTATTGCGGCGTGGAGCAGGTGCGGCCGGTGACCCTCTCGGACCGGGGCACCCTCTGGGGCTGGACCGAGGTGACGGTCGCCCCGCCTGGCTACCGAGGCGAGGTCCCGTTCGGCTTCGGCGTGGTGGAGCTGCCCGAGGGGTTGCGCGTGATCACCCGCCTCGCCGAGCCGACCGCGGCCTACACCTTCGGCCTGCCGATGCGGCTACGCATCGTCGAGCTCCACACCACCGAGGACGGCAACCCGGTGGTCACCTGGGAGTTCGCCCCGTGACGGCGGTCGAGATCGCCGGCATCGGCATCCACCCGTTCGGGCGCCACGACGGTGTGACGGTCACCGACCTGGGGGTGGCAGCCGTGAAGGCCGCGCTGGCCGAGGCCGGTCTCGGCCGTGGGGACTTCCAGGCTGCCTTCTGCGGGACCGCCTATGCGGGCGTCGCGGCGGGTCACAAGGTCCTCGGCGCGCTCGCGCTCACCGGCATGCCCATCGTCGACATCGAGGCCGGCTGCGCGAGCGGCGGGGCCGCGCTTCAGCTCGCGGCCGGCGCCATCCGGGCCGGCCAGTACGACACCGTGCTCGTGTTCGGCATGGAGAAGATGTCGAAGGGCATCATCCGCTCGAGCTTCTTCGAACCCTGGCGGGAGGAGGCGGGCCTCGCCGCGACCCCCGCCTACTTCGCGCTGCGGGCCCAGCGCCTCATGCGTGAGTCGGGCCTGACGAAGGACGACCTGGCCGCGGTGGTCGTGAAGAACCGGGGCAACGGCGTGCACAACCCCGACGCGATGTTCCGCAAGCCGGTCAGCGCGGCGGAGGTGCTCGGCTCCCGGGTCGTGTGCGAGCCGCTGCACCTCTTCATGCTCTGCTCGCCCAACGAAGGTGCGGCCGCGGTGGTGCTGCGCCGCGCCTCGGGGGCGCGCGGCGAGCGCGTCACGCTCGAGGCCGCAGTCCTCCGCTCGCACCTGCCGGGCAGCGTGCTGGGTGAGGCGACGCCACTGGCCGGCATCGACCACCGCCACATCACCCCGCCCACGACCCTGGCGGCCCTGGCCGCGTTCGAGGAGGCGGGCCTCGGCCCCGACGACGTCGACGTGGTCGAGTGCCAGGACACCGACGCGGCGCGCGAGCTGCTCGGATGGGAGGAGCTCGGGCTGTGCCAGCCGGGTGAGCAGGGCCGGATCCTGGCCGACGGCGACGCCGCGCTCGGCGGCCGCCGACCCGTCAACCCGTCGGGCGGGCTGCTCTCCAAGGGCGAGCCACTCGGCGCCTCGGCGCTCGGTCAGGTGGTGGAGCTCGTTCGCCAGCTGCGCGGCGAGGCCGGGGCGCGCCAGGTGCCCGGCGCCCGCGTCGGGCTCGCCCACACGGTCGGCCGCGGCGCCAACGCCTCCGTGACGATCGTCAGGCGCTGAACCTCACCCCACCCGGGAGTTGTAGTCCTGGATCGCCGCCGTCGCGTCCTGTTGGGCCTGCGCGAGCGCGTCGTCCACGCTCTTGCCCTGCGTGAGCATCCCGATGAGCGCGTCGCGCACCGAGTCGCGCACGCACTGGTAGGCGCCGATCACCGAACCGTTCGCCGCCTTCCCCCCGGGAGCGAGCAGCTGGTCGTAGGCGACCCGGTACGTCGGGTTCTGCGCCCAGAACTCCTGCACCTCCGAGCTCTCCGCCGCCGACTCCCGGATGGGCACGTAGCCACTCGCGATCGCAAAGGCCGCGATCTGGTCGGGCGCGGCGAGGTACTTCACCAGCTCCCACGCCGCCGCGCGCTCGACCGGGCTCTTCCCCTTGGCAGTGATCCACAGCGACGCGTCGCCGACCGGCACCCCTCCCTTGCCGGTGAGGCTGGGCAGCGGCGCGCCCGCGATGGACACTCCCGGGTACTCGCCGGACTTCAGGACGTCGTTGATCGGCCCGATGACCCCCGATGCGTCGATCGTCATCGCCGCCTCACCCGTCGGGATCGCCAGCAGGTGATCGAAGTTGCCCACCGCGGCACCGCCGTCGAGTGCGAGCCCCGAGTCGACCATGTCCTTCCACCCGGTTCTGATCTCATGGCCGATCTCGTTGTCGAGCGTCGCGGCCGTCGCCCGTGTAGTAGTCGATCGCCCTCGGCAGGAAGTCTCCGAAGCCGTAGCCATCGGCCTTCGCGCAGTCGGTCATCGACACGGTGCTCGGCAAGTCGATGAGCTGCTGGACCGTCGTCTCCTCGACCTGCCCGACCTCGGGCAGGTCACCGGACCCGAGCCCGGCCTTGTACTTGTCGAAGACCGACTGGTAGTCGGTCTGGCTGACGAGCTTCACCCGCACCGTGTCCTGCGAGGCCTCGAACGCGGCGACCTGGCCCTCGAGCTCGGTGAGTTTGGCCCGTTGCTGGGTGTGCCAGAACGTGATCTCGATCGGGTCGGTGACCTTGTCGAGCACGTCCAGAGGGCAGGTCGCGCCGTCGGCGTCCTCGCCGTCATCGCCCCCGCCGCGTGCGGGTCACGCCCCGATCCGCTCGTTGTACTCGGCGAGGGCTTCGTTCGCGGCCCGTTGCGCGTCCGTTAGCGCGTCGTCGGACGAGGTGCCCTGGGTGAACATCCGCTGCTCGGCCGCGAGGACGACGTCACGGATGGCCTGGTACGGACCGATCACCGGCCCGGCCGTCGCGACGTTCTCGACCCCGGTGACGAGCTGGTCGTAGGCCACCTTGTATCCCGGCTCCCGGACCCAGAGCTCCTCGATCACCTGGGACTCGGCAGCCGACTCGCGGATCGGCACGTAGCCGGTGCCCGCGGCCCAGATCGCCTGGCTCTGCGAGGAGGTGAGGAACTTGGCCAGGTCCCATGCGGCTGCCTGCTTCGCGGCGGAGGACTTTGCGGAGATGTAGAGGGCGGCACCGCCGACCAGCACGCCGCCCTTGCCGGTCGGTCCCGGCATCGGCCCGACCCCGAGCTTGACCCCTCCGCCCTCCCCGGAGGAGAGGACCTGGGAGATCGTGCCCAGCGCCGCCGAGGTGTCGACGGTCATGCCGACCTTCTTGCTGCGGATGGCGAGCAAGTTGTTGACCGCGCTCGGGCCGTCGGCGCTGTTCGTGACGGCGAGGCCGTCGTCGACCATCGCGTCCATCCATGCGAACACCTGCTGGCCGACCTCGTTGTCGAAGGTGGCCTTGGTGGCCCGGGCGTCGCGGCCGTTGCCGTTGTTGACGAAGGTCACGCCGCCCTTAGCCGACTCCTGCTCGATCCACCACGGGTCGAGCTTCAGCCCGTACCCGTACTCGTAGCCCGCCGCCTTGATCCTCTCGGCGTAGGTGGTGACCTCGTCGAGGGTCTTCGGGGGATCCTCCGGATCCAGGCCCGCCGCGGTGAACGCGTTCTCGTCGTAGTAGAGGACCGGGTTGGAGACGTTGAACGGCATCGGCCAGAGCGTGTCCTCGACCGTGTAGTAGTCGAGAACGCGCGTGAGGTAGTCGGAGGTCTTGTAGCCGTCCGCGTCGATGCACGCCTGCACGGGCGTGATCGCCTGCGTGTCGATCATCTGCTGGGTGCCGGTGTCCTCGATCTGCACGAGGTCGGGCAGGTCGCCGCTGCTCAGCCCGGCCTTGAACTTCTCGAAGGTGTCCTGGTAGCTGGTCTGGTTGATCAGCTGGACCTTCACCTTGGGCTGCTGGGCCTGGTACTCGTCGACCAGCTTCGCAAGGACCTCCTCGTTTGCCCGGTTCATCGAGTGCCAGAGCGTGATCTCGACCGGCTCGCCGGCCTTGTCCAGCGCGTCGACGGGGCAAGTCCCCTTCGCGGTCCCGCCACCGCCGCCGCCGGAGTCGCCGCCGTTGCAGGCCGCGAGCGCGAGCGCCCCGGCCGCCGCGAGCGCGATCAGCCGGACCAACCTCGATGACCTCGACGAGTGGGACATGAGCACCTCCGGGGGACGGGGTGGTTCCGGACCTCAGCCTTTCACCGCGCCGGCGGTGAGACCGCGCACGAGCTGCTTCTGGAACACGAGCAGGAGGATGACGAGTGGCAACGCCGCGATGACGACGCCGGCGAACGTGACGTTGAGCTGGTCGATGCTGGTCCGGCTCAGCTGCTCCAGGCCGATCTGGACGGTCCGGTACTCGTCGTCCTCGGTGATCAGCAGCGGCCAGAGGTACTGGTTCCACGCACCGAGGAACGCGAACACGCTGAGCGCGGCGACCGTGGGACGGGCCAGCGGGACCGCGACCCGGGCCAGGAAGCGCCAGTGCCCGTACCCGTCGAGCGCGGCCGCGTCCTGGAGATCGCTCGGCACCTGGAGGAACGCCTGGCGCAGGAGGAACGCGCCGAACCCGGTCGCGAGGAATGGCACCGCCAGCCCGGCGTAGGAGTTGAGCAGGCCGAGGTTCCGGGCGGTGGTCAGGTTCGTGATGATCGTCACCTCGAACGGCACCATCAGCGTCGCGAGGAACACCGCGAAGAGCGTCCGCTTGAGCGGGAACTCGAGAAAGGCGAAGGCGTACGCGGCCAGAATGGCGGTGACGACCTGGCCGGCGGTGATCGCGACGGTCACGATCACGCTGTTCACCAGGTAGCGCGACATGTGCCCGCCGTCCCAGGCACGCGAGTACGCGTCCCACTGCGGGTCGAACGGGAAGAACTTCGGCGGGCGAGCCGCGATCTGATCGGGCCGGAGCAACGAGTTCACGACGGTGATGTACAGCGGGAAGAGCACGACCGCCGCGAGCAGCGTGAGCAGCCCGTAGCGCACCACCTTCCCGATGACCCGCCGGGCCTTCGACTTCCCGGCCTTGGGAGGCGCGGGCCCGCTAGCGCGCATAGTGCACCCGCCGTTCCAGCACCCGCATCTGCACGAGGGTCAGCGTCAGCGTGATCGCGAAGAGCGCCACGGAGAGCACCGCGGCCTTGCCGTCGTCGTTCTTGCTGTGCAGGGTGTCGTAGACGAAGTAGGTCAGCACGTTCGTCTTCTCGAGCGGCCCGCCCTGGGTGAGCAGGTCGATCTGCCCGAAGGTCTGGAACGCAAAGATCCCGCCGATGACCACGGCGAAGAAGATCGTCGGCGACAGCATCGGCAGCGTCACCTTCCAAAACCGGGCCCACGCGCCCGCCCCGTCGACCCGCGCGGCCTCGTGCAGCTCGTCGGGGATGGCCTGGAGACCCGACGACATCAGGATGAACGTGAGCCCGAGCGTCTGCCAGACCGTGATGAGCGCGACCGCGGGAAGGGCCCAGTCGGGGTTCCCCAGAATCGGCGGCCGCGGGTTGACCCCGAGCCAGGGCAGCAGGCCCACGACCGGGTTGAACAGCGTGCCGAAGATCACCGACGCGACCGCGACCGACGTCGCGACCGTCGAGGAGAAGATCGTCCGGTAGACGGCCATGCCGCGCAGCTGCTGGTGCGCGAGCACCGCGAGCGCGAGCCCGAGTGCGATGCCGACCGGAACCGTCATCAACGCGAACTGGACGGTCACCTTGACGCTGTTGAAGAACGCGCTGGAGGTGAGCACCTCCCGGTACTGCTCGAGCCCCACATAGCGCTTCGGCAGGCCCGGGAACGGCGGCGTCCGGAAGAACCCCAAGTAGAAGTTCCGCAGGAACGGGTAGAACACGAAGATCGAGAAGATGATCATCGACGGCGACAACATCAGGTACGCGAGCCCCACCTCGCGCAACCGCCGGCGACTGAAGTGGGGACGCCGCCGGACATGTCCTTGCGCGTCGAGCGCGTCGGCCTCGCCGACGTCGGCCAGCGCGCCGAGGGTCCCGGAGTCGCCGGTGAAGCTCACTGCCTCGCCTTGTCGGCGGGGAACGACCGCGGCGTGATCGGTGGCAGCCCGTCGGTCTCGATGCGCCGCTCGGTCTCCGCGTCGTAGAGGTGCAGGTGCGCCGGGTCGGCCACGAGGCGGACCATCGAGCCCTCGCCCGGGGCGGGCTGGTCGGAGGGCTGGCGAGAGATCACCATCTGTTCGTCGTCGAGCCGGCAGATGACATGGCGCTCGTGCCCGAGCGACTCCACCACCGACACCGTGGCCGGCAGGACCCCGTCGGACCCGAGCTGCAGGTGCTCGGGGCGCACCCCGATCACCACCGACTGCACCCCGGTCCGCTCGATCGCGGCCTGGTGCTCCGGCGGCAGCGGCAGCACGGTGTGCTCAACCGCGACCCCGAGCTGGCCGTCGATCCGCACGACCGGTCCGGCGACCATCTGCATCGGCGGGTTGCCGATGAACCGGGCGACGAACAGGTTGGCGGGCTTCTCGTACACGGCCTGCGGAGGGCCGACCTGGTGCAGGAGGCCGTCGGCCATGATCGCGATGCGGTTCCCCATCGTCATCGCCTCGACCTGGTCGTGGGTGACGTAGATGACGGTGGTGGCCAGCTCCCGCTGGAGCTCGATCAGCTCGGCGCGGGTCTGCACCCGCAGCTTGGCGTCGAGGTTGGAGAGCGGCTCGTCCATGAGGAAGGCCTGCGGGCGGCGCACGATCGCCCGGGCCAGCGCGACGCGCTGGCGCTGCCCACCCGAGAGCTGGGCCGGCTTGCGGTCGAGGAGCTTCTCGAGGCCCAGCGACTCGGCCGCCTCCATCACGAGGGAGGTCCGCTGGTCCGGCGCGACTTTTCGCGTTCGAAGGGGGAACTCGATGTTCTTGCGCACGCTCATGTGCGGGTACAGGGCGTAGGTCTGGAAGACCATCGCGATGTCGCGGTCCTTGGCCTCGACGTCGTTCACGACCCGGTCGCCGATGGTGATCGTGCCCTCGGTCGGGTCCTCGAGGCCGGCGACCATCCGCAGCGCCGTCGACTTGCCGCAGCCCGACGGGCCGAGCAGCACGAGGAACTCCTGGTCGAACACCTCGAGGCTCATGTCGTCGACGGCGACGACGTCGCCGAAGCGCTTCGTGACGTGGTCGAACACGACCCGGGCCATGACACCTCGCAGTCCGCGGTTGCGGCGTGACCCTAGACCCGGGGCCCACCGCCTCGGAAGGACCGAAGGTCACTGCCAAGTCGCTGAACGGCCCGGGCTCCGCGTGGGTGAACACTGAGCACCGGCAAGCGGTGACCGGCTTCGGACCGCCGGTGACGCTGCTCAGGAGCGGAGGAACCAGCCTTGGGGATCCCAGCTGCGCAGGGCCGCGATCTCCTCGGGCGTGGGGGCCGGGAGCTCGCGCACCTCGGAGGCGACCTGCAGGTCCCAGCCGCACGCGGCGCGTGCCGCGCCGACGCGCTCGGCGAGCGGGCCGGGCCCCTCGGGCACCGCGGTGAGGGTCAGCTCGCCGGCGGCGTCGGGCTTCTCGAGGAGCCCCCGATCCGTGACGAGCGCGCGCACCGCGCGGCCCGGTGAGGTGACGTAGCCGCAGTCCGGCGGCGTCCGCGGTGGCGTGAGGGTCGCCACCACCACGTTCTCGGCCGCGACGCTGGCCACGTCGTTGGCGCCGCCTGAGCCGACGAGGAACGGACCGCCGGGGATCTCGGTGCTGTTCACGTTTCCGAACCGGTCGACCTGCGCGCCACCGAGACAGCCGACCGTCGTGGTTCCCGGACCGCCGACGAGCGTGCCCAGCACCATCGCCGCGTCGCCGAGCATCGTGGCCGACGGGAAGTTTCGATGGTTGAGCACCAACGGGTCGCCGAGGGCGGGCTCGTAGCCCCACAGGCCGATCTCCGCGGTGAGCTCGACGGTGCAGCCCCGGTCCCGGGCGAGCCGCACCCCCAGCCAGGCCGCGAGGTTCGCGACCCCGGCCCCGGCCAGGACGGCGTCGGCTCCGAGCGCGCCGACCCGATCGGCGAGGTGGCGGGCTCCGAGCACCGCCGCGGTCTCCCAGGCGTTGACCGGCGCGTCGAGGTCGGGCGGGTGCGCGGCCGCGTCGCGGGCGGCGGACTCCGGGCGAGCCTTCTCCCGCAGGTCGGCGACCCGGTCGGCGCCGAGGCGCGCGAGGTACTCGTCCTGGGTCTCGGGCTCGAGCACCCAGTGGCGGATCCACTCGTCGTAGCCATCGCCGCGGGTCGCGGTGCGCGCGTCGACCCAGAACTCGTAGTCCTCGCCGTACCCCTCGACTGGCAGGCCGCGGGCAAAGCACCCGCCCGGATGCGCGCCCATCGGCGCCTCGCAGACGGCAAGGACGCGGTGCGCCGGGATGCGGACGCAGTCGGCGACGCCGGTGAGGTCGTCGACGACCCGCTCGACCGTCACGATCGCCCCGCGGCGGGCCGCGAGCGCGCCACACACGCCTTCGAGGAGCGGAGAGGCGACCGCGACGTTGCCATGGTGGTCGGCGACCGGCGCGTGGAGGATCGCGACGTCGGGCACGAGCGGGCTGAGCAGACCGAGCTCCCCGAACGGCGTGTCGACGCGGGCGAACCCGTCGTTCGCCTCCATCGAGGAGCCGGCGATCGAGCGGGTCACGACCGCGGGCAGGCCCTTCGCCGCGGCCTCGAGCCGCTGGCTGAACGCGAGGAACGACCAGTGCTCCACATCGACCTCGCCTGAGCGGTACCCGCGCTGGAACCAGGGGTTCGGCGTGAAGTTGGGGAAGGTGTCGCCCGAGTAGCCGGTAATCACCTTCTCGACGAGGCCGCCGCGGAAGAACAGCGCACCGAGGCTGGAGAGGCTCAGCATCACGAGCGTGAAGCCCGGGTCCTTTCCCCACCACTGGCGCACCACCTCTCGGGCTGCGGCGCTCCAGCGCGTGTGGCCGACCACGAGGTGCAGCGCGTCACCCGCGTGCACGTGCTCGGCCACGGCGTCGCTAAGGCTCGTCACCGTCACCACCCTCCCCCGGTTCGTTCGTTCAGGAGCGAAGAGCGCACCTCGGCGCACAAACCCGGCATGGTGGGAGGCGGTCAGGCGGGGTCGAGGACCAGGTCGGCGACCCGGCGGCGCTGCCAGCCCTGGTAGCCGAGCATGACGTCGTTCTGCTTCGCGCGCTTGTAGAACAGCTGCGCGTCGCAGTCCCAGGTGAAGCCAACGGCGCCGTGCACCTGGATGTTCTCGGCGGTGACGAACACCGCGGCCTCGGCCATGGAGCTCTTCGCGATCGCCGCGGCGCGTTCCCGCTCCGGGTCGCCCACATCGGACGCCCACGCGGCGAAGTGCACCCCCACGCGACCGAGCTCGAGCTTGTGCAGCATGTCGACGATCTTGTGCTGGATCACCTGGTGGGTCGCGATCGGCTTGTCGAACTGCACGCGGGCCTTCGCGTAGTCGACGGCCATCTCCAGCGCGCCCTCGCAGACGCCGACGAGCTCGGCTGCCAGCGCGATCCGGCAGTCGTCGGCGACCGCGCGCCACAGCGCCGCGTGGTCACCCGGCGGCCCGATCGGCTCGGCGGGCGTCTCGTCGAGCACCAGCCGAGCGGCCTTGCGCGTCGGGTCCATCACCGGCACCGGCTCGGCATCCGGCGCGCGCAGCAGAAACGAGCCCAGCCCTTCGTGGGTGCGCGCCGCGACGATGGCCCAGTCGGCGGTGTGGGCGTCGAGCACGAGCGGCTTCTCGCCCGTGAGCACCCACTGCGCGCCATTGCGGCGCGCGCGGGTTCGCACCGCGTCGACGGGATCGCCGACGCCGATCTCCTCGAGCGCGACGGTGCCGCGCTCTTGCCCGGCAGCGAGCGCCTCGAGCCGATCGGTCGCACCGAGCGCGCGAGCCATGAGCGTCGCCGCGATCGCCGACGAGAAGTACGGCCCCGGGAACGGGGCCCGCCCCATCTCCTCGAGCACGACGACCGCGTCGACCATCCCGAGGCCGAGGCCGCCCTGCGCCTCGGGGACGAGGATCGCCGCCCATCCGAGCTCGACGATCTCGGCCCAACGCTCGTCGAGGAAACCACGCTCGTCGTCGCCCATCGCCCGCACGTACTCGCTGGGCGCCTTGTCGGCGAGCCACGCCCGCACGGTGTCGCGCAGCGCCTCCTGATCGGCGGAGAACGTGAAGTCCATCCCTATGGCTCCGCTCGCTCCGGGGCGGGATACCCGCCCCGCGGTCGCTCGCTGCGCATGCTCCGGTCGCCTCCTGCTCGCTCCGCAATTGTGGCCAGCCGCGTTCCACCCTACCGAGAAACCTGACACGCGTGTTAGGTTCCGCGGCGATGGACTTCGCGTTCACGCCGGAGGACGAGGCGTTCCGCGACGAGCTGCGGTCCTGGCTCGACGTGAACCTCCCCGCGTTCCTCGAGCACTGGGGCAGCGACGGCGACCAGGCGCTGCACCTCACCGGGCAGGCCAACACGCGCTCCGAGGGCTTCGTTCGCACCCAGGAGCGCCGCAAGGACTGGCAGCGCCGCCTCGACGACGGTCGGTGGGCGGCGATCAACTGGCCGAAGGAGTGGCACGGACGCGAGGCCACCCCGGTGCAGAACGCCATCTACTCCGAGGAGATGGCGCGCGTGCGTGCGCCGGGCATCTACAACGCGAACGGCATCTGGCAGATCGGCCCGATGATCATCAAGTGGGGCACCGACGAGCAGCAGCAACGGTGGCTCCCCGGGATTCTCTCCGCCGACGAGCACTGGTGCCAAGGGTTCAGCGAGCCCGAGGCCGGCTCCGACCTCGCCAACATGCGCACCACCGCCATCCACGACGGTGACCACTACGTGGTGAACGGGCAGAAGATCTGGATCTCGTCCGCGCATCTCGCACAGTGGGGACTGTTCCTACTGCGCACCGACCCGACCGCTTTCGAACGCAACGCGAAGCACGAGGGCATCACCGCCTTCATCGTCGACATGCGCACGCCGGGCATCGAGTGTCGGCCGATCCGCGACATCACCGGCGACACGATGCTCAACGAGGTGTTCTTCACCGACGCGATCATCCCGGCCGACTGCCGGCTCGGCGGCGAGGGCGAGGGCTGGCAGGTGGCCATGAGCACGCTCGGCCACGAGCGCGTCGGCACCGCGGGGCTGTCGATCACGATGGCGGCCGACCTGACGTCGATGATCTCGGCCGCCCGGGCCGTGAACCCCGACGCGCTGCGCGATCCCGAGCTGCGCGAGCGCATCGGCCGGGCCTTCACCGCGATCGAGCTCACCCGCCTGCTCAACTACCGCGCGCTCACGAAGATCCTCAAGGGCCAGCCGAACTGGCCTGAGGTGCCGCTCGCGAAGCTCCAGTGGTCGTCGATCAGCCAGACGCTCGCCGAGCTCGCGGTCGACCTGCTGGGTCCGGCCGGGGTGCTCGCCAAGGGCGGACCCGACGCGGTCGACGGCGGCATGTGGACCCGCAGCTACTCCTGGCAGCGCTACACGTCGATCGGTGCCGGCGCGACCGAGATCCAGAAGAACATCATCGCCAAGAAGGCGATCAAGCTGCCGCGCAAGTAGTCACCCCTCCCGTTTCCCCGGCCTGGTCGCCGGGCTACTGGAAGACCCACCTGGACAACTGGGAGGAGTACTCGCCCAGCCTGAAGCTCAAGTACGTGTTCGCGTTCCCCGCGAGCCTGGCCAGCCTCGGTGAGGACACGATGGCCACGGCGCTCTCGTATCCCGGCGGTCCGGGCGTCCAGGGTGGCGCGAAGAGCCTGCTGCGCGCGGCGACCGCCGCGTTCCTCAACGCGGCCCACGAGGGCGTCGGCTACCCGTACCGACGGTTCACCGAGCCGGGCAACATGAAGGCGGCGGTGGACGCGGCGCTCGCGAGTGGCAGCCGAGACCAGATGATCACACTGGCTGCTCAGCTCGACGACGCCAACAACCTGGGCTGCCCGCTGAGCTGACCACGACCCGACTCGACGCTCACGGGGGTGGCACCGGCGGGGTGCCACCCCCGTAGCTCGTCCGCGACACCGGCGCGCGGGAAGAATGCAGGGCGTGCGCCTTGGAATCGTCACCCCGGTCCTCACCCGACTACCCCGCGCGCACGCGGAGTGGGAAGAGACGGCCGGGATCACCGAGGTCGAGCGGGTCGTCACCGAGGCCGAGCGCCTCGGCTACGACTTCTGCACCTGCAGCGAGCACGTCGCCGTGCCGGTCGACGTGGCCGACGAGCGCGGCGCCACCTACTGGGACCCGCTGCCGACCTTCGGGTACCTCGCCGCGCGCACCACGACGATCCGCCTGGCCACGTTCGTCCTCGTCCTCGGCTACCACCATCCGCTCGCCATCGCGAAGCGCTACGGGACGCTCGACGCGATCAGCGGGGGGCGGCTGGTGCTGGGCGTCGGAGTCGGCTCGCTCGAGGAGGAGTTCGTCCTGCTCGGCGCCGAGTTCGAAGCGCGCGGCGCGATGGCCGACGACGCGATGCGCGCGCTGCGAGCATCGCTCTCCCAAGGTGAGCCGCGCTACGACGGCGACTATTTCACCTATGGCGGGTTCGTCGTCGAACCGTGCGCGGTGCAGGCCCACGTGCCGATGTGGGTAGGTGGGCGTACCGCGCGCTCGTTGCGGCGGGCGGTGGAGCTGGGTGACGGCTGGGCTCCGTTCGGGTTGCGCAGCGCGGAGCTGGCCGGAATGCTCGAGCGCGCCCGCGCCACTGCCGCGTGGGCTCGGCGGCGGAGCCCGCTCGAGGTCGTGGTGCAGAGCGACCGACCGCTCGACCCGTCGGCCGAGCCCGAGAGGGTGGGCGAGCAGTTGGAGCGGTACCGCGAGCTGGGTGCCACCACGCTCGCGGCCCGCTTCGTGCACCACTCCCCCGACCACTACTGCGAGCAACTCGCCGCGCTCGCCGAAGTCGCAGCGTCCGTCTGAGCCGCCCAGCGCCCGGCCAGACTGAGGTCGTGCAGGGTCGCCGACTCGAGTTCCTCGACGCGCTGCGCGGCGTCGCCGCGATCGCGGTCGTCGTACAGCACGGCGCCGAGCGGTGGTGGCCCGGGTTCGACGCGTTCTCGCGCGAGTGGTTCGACCTCGGCCGCTTCGGCGTGTGCGCGTTCTTCCTCGTGAGCGGGTTCATCATTCCGACGAGCCTCGAGGGCGAGGGATCGGTCGGGCGCTTCTGGGTGGGCCGGGTGTTCCGGCTCTACCCCGCGTACTGGCTGTCGATCGGGGCCCTGCTCCTCGTCTCGGTGTGGGAGCCCACGACGTTCAGCCCCGAGTACCAGGCGCACCAGGCGTGGTACACGCTGGTCAACCTCACGATGCTCGAACAGCTCGTCGGTGTGCCGATGGCGAGCGGCATCTACTACACGCTCACCATCGAGCTGTGCTTCTACGTCGCCTGCACCGTCCTGTTCGCGGCCGGTCTGCTGCGCCGGTCGTACGCGCTCGCGGTGGCGGCGGTGGTCGTGCTCGGCGCCACGAGCGTCGTGGCACCCCTGCTCCTCGACCGCCGGCTGCCCGCGGCGATCCCCTTCTACCTCGCGACGCTGTTCGTCGGGACCGTCCTCTACCGCTGGTCCGAGGGCGATGTGTCGACGCGCGCTGCCGGTGCGCTCCTCACCGCGGTTGGGGTGGTCGGCGCGCTCACCACCTGGGTGAGCTACGACCACTTCGGCGTCGAGGAGGCCGGCAAGCAGTTCGCGTTCGCCGGCGCGTTCCTGCCGTGGCTGGCCGCGTACGCGTGCTTCCTCGGTGCCCTCGCGGCGCGTCGCCACGCGTTCCCGCGCGGCCTGCTGTTCCTCGGGCTGATCTCCTACTCGGTGTACCTGCTGCACCCCGCGGTCCTCGCCGTCGTCGGCGACTGGCATCAGCACGTGCTCGCGCTGACGGTGCTCCTCGTCGCGACCGTGGGGCTCGCGGCGCTCGCCTACCGCCTGGTCGAGGCCCCGTCGATCGCGACGGGCCGCCGAATCCGCCGCCGGCTCCGACAGGGCGCTGACCACCCCCGCTGAACAGGCCGGGATTGGTGCAAGAGGAGCGGTATGCGCTCCTCAGCGCACAAACCGGGGGAAGGGGTCGGGGTGGGGGTCGGGGTGGGGGTCGGGGTGGGGGTCGGGGTGGGGGCGGGATGGCGGGTGGTCAGAGGCCGAGGGCCTGGGCGAGCTGGGAGCGGCGGACCTTGCCCATCGAGCTCACCGGTATCGCGTCGACCACCACGATCTCCTTCGGGACCTTGTGGGGGGCCACGTGCCCGCGCATCCACGCCTGCAGCGCCTCGCCGTCGACGCCCCGGTCGGCGCGGCCGGCCACCGCGGCGCACACGCGCTGACCCCACTGCTCGTCGTCGGCGTCGAACACCGCCGCCTCGCGCACGTCGGGGTGAGTGAGCAGTGCCCGTTCCACCTCGAGCGGGTACACGTTCACGCCGCCGGTGACGACGAGGTCGTCGCGACGCCCGTCGAGGAACAGGTGCCCGTGTTCGTCCAGGCGGCCGAGGTCGCCCACCGTGAACGCGTCGCCGCGCCATGCCGAAGCAGTCCTCGCCGGGTCGCGCCAATACTCGAAGCGCGCGTGGCTCGGCGTTCGGCACCAGATCATGCCGTCGTTGTCGATCGACAACGCCCGACCTAACCGCGCCCTGCCCACCGTGCCCGGCCGGTCCAGCCACTCCCCCGGCGCGCACACCGCGAACTGCCCTTCGGTCGAGCCGTAGAACTCCCACAGCGCACCGTCGGGCACCAGGCCAAGCCACCGTCGCTTCAGCGACTCCGGGCAAACCGATCCCGCGTGCACCAGGCACCGGAACGACGCCATCGACGGCAGGTCGCCGAGCGCGGCGAGCCGCTGCAGGTGCGCGGGCACCACGAACGCGGTCGTGGGCTGGTGCTCGGCGATCGCCGCGGCGAACGCTCCCGCCTCGAAGCGGCCCGGCAGGAGCACCGAACCACCGGCAAGCAAGGTGCCCCCGGCGAAGCGCAGCGGCGCCGAGTGGTGCAGCGGCGACGCAACGAGGTGCACATCGTCGGGCGCGAACCCCCACAGGTCGCGCTCCTCCGAGAGCAACGCCTCGGCGTCGCACTCGTCGAGCACGCCGGTGTACACGCCCTCCGGCGTGCCCGTGGTGCCCGACGTGTAGAGCATCGGGCGAGCGGCCACGGCGCGAGCTCCTCCCCTGCTTCCGTCTGGACCAGCGCGGCGAGATCGGCGTCGCGCAGCACCGCGGCCGGTTGCGCGTCCGTGAGCAGCACCTCCTGCTCGGCGGGCAACAGGTCGGCGTGCAGGAGCACGGGGACCACCTACCTGCGCAGCGACCCGAGAGCGACGGCCAGGTACGCGGACGAGCTGCGCGCCACGATCGCGATCCGGTCACCTGAGCGGAGGCCGAGGCGCGCCAACCCCGCGGCGGCGCGCCGCTGCGCCTGCTCGCTCTCGGCCGCCGTAATCAGCTGCGCCGCGGCGGGCACCGCGTTCCCGACCGCGTCCGGTCCGACCGCGCTGGGTCCGCCGGGCGTCACCCGTCGAGACGCTCGATCACGGTGGCATTCGCCTGACCGCCACCCTCGCACATCGTCTGGAAACCGTACCGGCCGCCCGTCATCTCCAGATGATTGAGCATCGTGGTCATCAGTCGCACCCCGCTCGCACCAAGCGGGTGGCCCAACGCGATCGCGCCGCCGCGCGGGTTGAGCCTCGTCATGTCCGGGTCGAACTCCTTGGCCCACATCAGCGCGATGGCGGCGAACGCCTCGTTGCACTCCATCGCGTCGAGCTCGTCGATCTTCATGCTGGTGCGCTCGAGCAGCTTGCGGGTCGCCGGGTTCGGCGCGGACAGCACGAGCACCGGGTCGTCGGCCGCGACTGTGAAGTGGACGAAGCGCGCGCGGACGGGCAGGCCCAGCCGCTCCGCAGTGGCCCGATCGGCGATCAGCATGGCGGAGGCACCGTCGCTCATCTGTGATGAGTTGCCCGCGGTGATCTCGGGCGCGGGCTGGGTATCGGACTCCCATGCCGGCGCGAGCGCGCCGAGTGCCTCCATCGTGCCGCCCCGCCGGATGCCCTCGTCGACATCGAGCATCTCGACGGTCTCGCGGCCCTCGTCGTCCTTGCGCGGCACCGGCAGGATCTCACGCGCGAAGAACCCGTTGTCGGTGTTCTCGGCCGCGCGCCGGTGGCTCTCGAGCGCGAACGCATCCATCTCCTCACGCGTGACCCCGAACCGGTCGGCGAGCACCTGGGCCACCCAGAACTGGATGCCCAGCGTCTGGTCGGTGTGCTCCATGAAGTTGGCGCTGAACGGGCCGGTGCCACCGCGCGCGTTCGTCGACATCGGCGAGCGCGTCATCGACTCGACGCCGCACGCGATGGCCAGGTCGTACGCGCCGGCGATCACACCCTGGGCCACGAAGTGCGCGGCCTGCTGCGAGGAGCCGCACTGGCGATCGACGCTCGTCGCCGGCACGTGCCACGGCAGTCCGCCCGCGACCCAGGCGTTGCGGGTCACGTTGCAGCCCTGCTCGCCCGACTGGGTCACGCACCCGCCGACGACGTCGTCGACCGTGCCCGGGTCGACGCCCGTGCGCTCGAGCAGGCCCCGCAGCGTGTACCCGAGGAGGTCGGTCGGGTGCCACCCGGCGAGCATCCCCTTGCGCTTCCCGATGGGGGTGCGAACGGTGTCGACGATCACTGCTTCACGGGTCGCCATAGCTGACACGCTAGTCAGGTTCTGCTCCCGCGCCGCTAGGCTGCGGCGCCTGTGACGCTCCGATTCGCGGCTTTGGTCAAGCAGATCCCGGCGTTCGAGACGATGGAGCTCGGTACCGACGGCCGGCTGCGACGCGAGGGCCTCGAGCTCGAGATGAACCCCTACTGCCGGCGCGCGGTCGCCAAGGCCGTGGACCTCGCGGCTGCACACGGTGGCACCGTCACACTGCTTACTCTGGGCCCGCCGAGCGCGGAGGACTGCCTGCGCGAGGGCATCGCCTGGGGGCTCGATCGCGGGGTTGACACCGACGGTGTGCTCGTGACCGACCCGGCGTTCGCGGGATCCGACACGCTCGCCACCGCGCGCGCTCTCGCTGCCGCGATCGCCGTGGTCGGACCGTTCGACCTCCTCCTCGCGGGCCGCAACTCGGTGGACGCCGACACCGGGCAGGTCGGGCCCGAGCTCGCCGAGCTGCTCGGCCTCCCGTTCGCGACCGCGGTGCGCCACCTCGCGCTTGCCGAGCGCGTCCTCGACCTGCGCTGCGAGCACGACGACGGCTGGGTGCAGACCCGAATTGTGCTCCCGGCGGTCGTGTCGACTGCGGAGCGCCTGACCGACCCGTGCAAGGTCGATCCCCCAGGCCGCGCGGCGGTGCCCGCCGAGCGGATCCGCACGCTCGACGCCGCGGTGTTCGGACCGGGCCCGTGGGGTGAGGCAGCGAGCCCCACGGCGGTCGGGTCTGTGCGCGTGCACGACGTGGCCCGCTGTCAGCAGCTCCTGCCGGAGGCGTCCCTCACCGAGCAGGTCAAGCGCGCGGTCGAGCTCCTCGAGACGAGAGGCGCCTTCGATGCCGCGCAGGACCACGCGGCCGACGCCGCGTCGGTACCCGACGGGGATCTCGACCCGGATCCCGCCGCGGCCCGCGCCGTCGGCGTGGTCGTGGAGCCCGACCGCGACACCCTCACGCGCGAGCTGCTCGGTGCAGCCGCGACGCTGGCTCCTCGGGTCGGGGCGCACGTCGTCGCGATCACGTCGACCCCTGCGGATGCGGCCCGCCTCGGGAGCTGGGGCGCCGACGAGATCGTCCACCTGCCGGGCCTGACCGTCGAGGAGGACGTCGCGCGCGGCGTCACCGCGTGGGCGCGCGAGGTGACGCCCTGGGCGATCCTGGCGCCGAGCACTGCGTGGGGCCGCGAGGTGGCGGCGCGCGGCGCGGCTGCCCTCGGCGCGGGACTCACCGGCGACGCGATCGGCTTCGACCTCGATGACGACCGGCTCGTCGCGTGGAAGCCCGCGTTCGGAGGCCGACTCGTCGCCGCGATCCACGCGACCTCGCCCACGCAGATGGCCACCGTGCGCGCCGGCATGCTCCCGGTGCTGCACCCGCGGACCGCGGTCGCTGCGACGCGGGAACTCCGGATCGAACCGGCCGGCCGAGTCGAGGTGCTCGCCCGCACCCGCGACGACGACCTCGACGTGCTCGCCGAGGCCAGCGTGGTCGTAGGTGTCGGTCAGGGCATCGACCCCACCGACTACTCCGCGCTGACCCCGCTCCTCGAGGTACTCGGTGCCGAGCTGGGGGCGACGCGCAAGGTCACCGACCAGGGCTGGCTCCCCCGCGCCCGCCAGATCGGCATCACCGGGCGGAGCATCGCGCCGCGGCTCTACGTCGTCGTCGGCTCCAGCGGCAAGTTCAACCACATGGTCGGGGTCCGCAGCGCGCGCACCGTGCTCGCGATCAGCGACGACCGCGACGCGCCGGTGTTCGCATCGGCCGACGCCGGGATCGTGAGTGACTGGCGCGAGGTGGTACCGCTGCTCGTCGACGCGATCAGGCGGTGCTCGCCACCTTCTTGAGCAGCTCGAGCTCCTCGGCGAGCGCGTCGATCATCGACCAGATGTCGGGCACCATCTCGCGGTCGGCGACGAGGCCGAAGTCGAGGTTGCCGTTGTAGGACATGAGCGTCATGTTGAGCCCGACGCCGTCGGTGATCGCCGAGATCGGGTAGATGCCCTCCATCCTGGCGCCCGCCGTGTAGAGCGGGAACTGCGGTCCGGGCACATTCGAGATGACGACGTTGAAGGGCAGGTTCACCCGGTCCATCAGCCGCGCTCGGGCCGCGACGCGGTTCGCCATCCCGAGCACCGACGGGGGTGTGAAGGCGGCAAAGTCCTGGAGCAGGTCGGCGGGCAGCGCGCCGTGCTCCTGCTTGGCGACGACCATCTCCGCCTTCATCGCCTCGAGCCGTCGGCGCGGATCGGCTTCGTCGGTCGGCAGCACCGCGACCATCGCGGAGATCCGGTTCCCGCCCGCGCCCATCTCGTCGTCGACGCGCACCGACACCGGCACCATCGCGAGCAGCGGGCCGTTCGGCAGCGCGTCGTGCTCGATAAGCCAACGGCGCAGCGCACCCGCGCACAGCGCCATCACGACGTCGTTGACCGTCGCGCCGAGACCGTTCTTGACCTGCTTGATGTCGTCGATCGGCAACGACCCGAAGGACCATCGCCGATGCGGCGTGATCACCCCGTTGAACGGCGTGCGCGGCGCGCCCACCGCCGGACGCGACAGCACGTCGTCACGCTTGCGCACGCCGGGCAGCCTCACCGCGAAGTTGCGACTGATCGTCCCGAGCGACGGCACCGCGTGCCGCGCAAGCCGCATCCCGACGCGCGGCCGGCTCATGAGGCCCACCATCCCACGGCCGAGCATCGACCACTGGCTCGGCTCACGCTCCCACTGCCATGGCTCCGCCGGCCGTGAAACCGCGCTCGCGTCGGGTTCGACGTCGAGCAGCACCCCGAGGATCTCTGCACCTTCCACGCCGTCGATGCACGCGTGGTGGATCTTCGTGAGCTCCGCGACGTAGCCGCCTTGGAGCCCCTCGATCACGTACATCTCCCACAGCGGGCGGCTTCGGTCGAGGTGTCGCGCCGCGATGCGCACCGCGAGTTCGGCGAGCTGGAACCGGTCGCCCGGCGGTGGCACGGCGATGTGGCGGAGGTGGAAGTCGATGTCGAAGTCGGGATCCTCGATCCAGTACGGGCAGTCGATCCCGAACGGGACCTCCACGAGCCGCCGCCGGAACGGGGCGACGAGATGGATGCGCTCGAGCACGAGGCTACGTACGTCGTCGAAGGTGACCGGTCGCGGTGCGGTCGCCGGATCGAAGACCGCGAGGGAGGCGACATGGCCGTAGGTCGACGGCGTCTCCATCCGCAGGAAGCTGTTGTCGAGACCGGTCAGCTGCTGCACGGCACCTCCTCGGGGCGGCACCGAAGGGTACGGCGATTCGGCCCTCCTGCCCAGCGATGGCCTCTCACGATGGCGAAGCTGATCGAGCTCTTGATCGGTGCGACGCCGGAGCGAGGCTCGGCATCGGGAATACTTCTCCGATGGCAGACATGGTGCGGGCCGCACTCTGCGCGCTGCTGGCCGCACTCGGCCTCGGCGCGCCGCGGTGCGAGGCCCCGGGCCTGACCGGATGCACCCAGGCACTCGAGATCAGCTCGCCCGGGTCGGTGACCGATCCAGCGCTCACGGAGATCTCGGGTATCGCCGCGGGACGTCGCAACCCCGACGGCTGGTGGGTCCACAACGACTCGGGTGACAGCGCGAGAGTGTTCGCACTCGGCCCCGAGGGCGCGACGCGTCGCGTCTACACGGTCTCCGAGGCGGCCGCGCGCGACTGGGAGGACCTCGCACTCGGCCCCGGTCCACGCAAGGGTGTCGACTACTTGTACCTGGCTGACATCGGCGACAACCGCGTCGAGCGCGACGAGGTCGTGGTCTATCGTGTACCTGAGCCGGACGTGACCACCGGACCCGATCCGCTCGCCCTGGACGACGTCTCCGCGCTCCACCTCCGCTACCCAGACGGGCCACGCGACGCGGAGACTCTGCTCGTCGACCCGAGGACCGGCGACCTCTTCATCGTCGGCAAGCGATACCAGGGAGGCGCGGTCCACGTGTTCCGTGCCCCACCCGATCTCGCGGCCGGCAGCGTCACCACGCTCACGGATGCCGGCACCGTCGTGCTTCCCGAGGGTGTCCCGAACGCGATCACCGGAGGGGACGTCTCCGTTGACGGCAGGCAGGTCGTGCTGCGCACGTACGGAACCGTGCGCCTCTTCGAGCGGCGTCGGAACCAGACGATTCCCGAGGCGCTCGCCGGCGCATCGTGCCTCGGCCTCTCCCCCGAGGAGCGCCAGGGCGAGGCGATCGCGTTCGACCCGGACGGCCGGGGCTACGTGACAATCGGCGAAGGCGAAGGCCGAGCCCTCAACCACATCTCGCCTCGCTGAGCGGCCCCGGGCCGCGCCGCCGCTCGGCCAGCCGCTTCCTCGCCGTCCGCGTCGACTGCGACATCGCGGGTGGTGCCCACGGGCCTTCTCCCGACGGCGGTGCCCCGATCAGGACTCGGTGCGCTCCGGGGGACGCCAGAAGACCGCGAGGAGCAGCGCCGCGCCCAGCGCGCCAGCGCCGGCTGCGATCGCGAGACCCTCGTTGCCGGTGAACGTCACGTCGAGCACCTCGTCGAGCGACCACTCCCCCGCTCCGAGCGCGCCGATCGCGATCGACACGAACGTGAGCGTCATCACGTACTCGTAGCCCTCGCCGGGGCGGAAGATGAAGAAGCCGTTGCGCAGATGGTTCGTGATCCACGCGACGAGCATCGTGCCGACGACGCCCGCGGCGGCGACCGGCGTGAGAAGCCCCAGCACGAGCATCGTCCCCGCGCCGAGCTCGGTGAGGCTCGCGAGCCACGCGTGCAGCTTCCCGGGCCGCATGCCGAGGCTCTCAAACCACCGACCCGTTCCCTCGATCTTGCCGCCCCGGAAGACGTGGTTGTACCCGTGGGCGAGCATCACGATCCCGACGACCACCCGCAGGATCAGCAACCCGGCATTGGTTCCCTCCATCTGCCGGACGCTAGTGCCGGGGACGGCGCGCGTGGCGCCTCTGCCGGTACCGGCTCGCATGGCGCCGGGATGCGCGGCGGGCGGCGCGCCGCGCCGTACGCTCACGGACCCCATGAACAGCTTCGAGTTCCGCGACACCGCCTGCCTGCGCTGTGGGCGCCCGGCGCGGCTCCGCTTCGCCGGACCGTGCCCCGACTGCGTCGCCGAGCTGCACGCCAAGTTCCCCGGCGTCGCACGCGACGTGCCGGCGGCCCCGTACGAGCCGAAGATGAACGCCACCCCCAACGCCGTCGCCACCAAGGACTGAAGGTCACGGACCCGTGCCCGTCATCCAGGCGGCACGCACCGCAGGGCGCAGGCGACCGGAGGGGAGCCGGAGCCCGGAGGCGCCGTCAGGGCGCCGGGGCTAGTGTGACACCGGCGTCAGGAACCTCACCCGGGGGTGAAAATGCGGCCCGAGAATCTGATCCTCGTCAGCGTCGACGACCACGTCGTGGAGCCGCCGACCCTCTTCGACGCCCACCTGCCCGACAAGTGGAAGGCCGCCGCGCCGAAGTCGGTGCACCGCGACGGTATCGACGTGTGGGAGTTCGAGGGGAACGTGATCCCCAACATCGGGCTCAACGCCGTCGCCGGCCGCCCGCCCGAGGAGTACAACATCGAGCCGACGTCCTACGAGATGATCCGGCCCGGCTGCTACGACATCCACGAGCGCGTGCAGGACATGAACCGCAACGGCGTGCTCGGCTCGATGTGCTTCCCGAGCTTCGTGCAGTTCTGCGGGCAGCTGTTCAGCAAGTCGAAGGACCTCGACACCGCGATCCACCTGCTGCGCGCCTACAACGACTGGCACATCGACGAGTGGTGCGGCACCTACCCAGAGCGCTTCATCCCACTCTCGATCCCGCCGATCTGGGACCCCGAGCTGATGGCCGACGAGGTCCGCCGGGTCGCGAAGAAGGGCTGCCACGCGGTCACCTTCTCCGAGAACCCGTACAAGCTCGGCTGGCCGCACATCTTCGGCGGGCACTGGGACCCGTTCTTCGCCGCCTGCGAGGACGAGGGCACCGTCATTGCACTGCACATCGGGTCGAGCTCCACCCAGCTCGAGCTCGCGCCGGGCGCGCCCATGGACATCATGATCACGCTCACGCCGCTCAACACGATGCAGGCCGCCACCGACCTGCTCTGGAGCCCGGTGCTGCGCAAATTCCCCAACCTGCAGTTCGCGCTCAGCGAGGGCGGCACCGGCTGGATCCCGTACTGGCTCGAGCGGCTCGACTACGTGTACCAACGGCACCGGTTCTGGACCCACCAGGACTTCGGCGACCAGCTGCCGAGCCAGGTTGCGCGCGACCACTTCTCCTTCTGCTTCATCAGCGACCACTCCGGCGTGGAGCAGCGCGATGCCATCGGCGTCGACGCGATCACCTGGGAGTGCGACTACCCGCACTCCGACTCGAGCTGGCCGCACTCCCCCGAGTCGGTGGCCAAGCAGCTCGACGGGGTCTCCGACGACGTAGTCGCGAAGTTCACCTACGAGAACGCGATGCGGATCTACCGATACGACCCGTTCACCACTCGTCCCGAGACCCGGTGCACCGTCGAGGCACTCCGCTCCGAGGTCAGGGAGTAGGCGAGCCTCCTAGCCGCAGCACGTGGCTCCACGGTCACCGACGACGACGTTCTCAGTGTGCTCCACATCACCGCTCTTCACGTACCACTCCCACCGGGCACCGTCAGGGTCGGTGACCCACGTCTCGGTCTTGGCCGCATAGCAGCACTCGGTCTCGGCAACCCCGGTGGTGTCGAGCCCGTCGGCCGCCAGCCGCTGCTCCGCCGCGCTCACCTGGGCGGCGTCGGCAACCTCGACGCCGAGGTGGTTGAGCGTGCCGGGCTCGCCGACGCCGGCGAAGAGGACGAGCTTGAGCGGCGGCTCCGCAATGGCAAAGCTCGCGTAGCCGTCGCGGACCTTCGCCGGTTCGGTCCCGAAGAGCTTGGTGTAGAAGGCGATCGCCGCCTCGAGGTCGCCGACGTTGAGCGCGAGCTGCAGTCGGCCGGTGGGAGGGGCAGCGAGCGTGGTCACGGCGGGTACCCTTTCTCCATCGACGGTCGTCAATGTGTAGCCTATAGATCGACCCTTGTCAATACATTAGGAGGGGAGGCTGTCGTGCAGGTCCGCGAGATCACCACGTGCTGCGAGCCCGTGCTCGCCGGCGCGCTCGACGAGCCGGCGGCGAACGAGCTGGCGAGCGCCTTCAAGGTGCTCGCCGACCCGGCCCGCCTCCGCCTCCTGAGCCTGGTGGCCGCGGCCGACCCGGGCGAGGTGTGCGCCTGCGATCTCGTCGCGCCGCTCGGGCGCAGCCAGCCGACCGTGAGCCATCACCTCGCCGTGCTCGTCGACGCCGGGCTGCTCCGACGCGAGAAGCGGGGGAAGTGGGCGTGGTACTCGATCGTCCCGGAGCGCCTGGCCGTACTGCGCGACGCGCTCGGCCGCACGTAGCCGGCGGACTACTGCCCCGTGACCCGGGACCGGTGCCGCAGCTCGGGCACCAGACCGGCGCCGGCCAGCATGCGTACCGCGGCTTCTTCCGCCAGGTCGATGACCAGCGCGGTCCCCGGTCGGCGCTCGACCACGAAGCTGACCACGCAGTCGTCGCAGGCAGCGGTGCCCTGCATCACGCAGTCGTCGCAGTCGACCGTGTACATGCCGCCGGCCGCCCGTTCTCGGATCTCCTCGTCGCTCATACAGATACCATCGCGTGGGAATGTGACACTCACCCCTTAGCTGCGGTGCTCAGGTGATCACGAGGTCGGCCGCCTGCACGGCGTCGTCGGTGAGCATCTCGAGGTCGCGGCAGTCACGACGCGTCCTCGTGCGGGACGACGATCTCGTCGGCCACCTCGCCGACCTCGGGAGAGAGGAGCCGGATCACCACGATCGCCACCGCGGCACCCACGAGCTGGAACCCGACGAAGGCCGGGCCCGATGCCGGGTCGATGCCGGCGAAGGGGTCGCTGAGCATGCGGGCGATCGTGACGGCAGGGTTGGCGAAGCTCGTGGAGCTGGTGGAGAAGTAAGCGCCCGTGATGTAGGCGCCCACCGCGAAGGGCGCGACCGCGATCCGGCCAGACCGCACCACGCCGAACACCACCAGCAGCAACCCGAATGTGGCGACGAGCTCGCCGAGGTAGAGCCCGGCACCGTCACGCACCTTCGTGGAGAGCTCGACCGCCGGGAGGTCGAACATCAGGTTGGCGACCATCGCACCGATCGCCGCGCCCACGAGCTGCGCGCCGACGTACGCGGCCGCCTCCCCGTTCCAGCTGAAACCGCCGAAGACGCGGTCGGCGAGCGTCACGACGGGATTGAGGTGGGCACCCGGCACCGACCCGACCGCGAGGATGATCGCAACACGCGCGGCCCCCGTGGCAACCGCGTTCTCGAGCAGCTCCAGCCCGGTGTCGCCCGGGCTCAGGCGCTGCGCCGCGATCCCGTAGCCGATGACGGCCACGAGCAGCAGCCCGGTGCCGAGCCCCTCGGCCCCGACCCGGCGGGCCATCCCCCGGTCTACGTCAGGCTTGCAGCGCGCGGGCGAGGGTGCCGGAGGAGAGCACCGTGGCGCCCGTCCGCTCCGCGTGCTCGCGCACCCACCCGTCGGAGGAGACCACGAGGACCGGTACAGTCACGGGCAGGACGGCGGCCTCCGCCACGATCACCGCGTCGGCCTCCTCCCCCGGCGCCGAGAAGCGCACCCCGGCGCCCGAAGCTCGCTTCACCGGAACGGGAGTGAGCTTCGGGTGGTGTGCCCGGCCTCGGGGCCGGCAGTACCATGGCCGGTCTTCCCGCAACCGGCATCGGAGCCGGTCGCGCTTGGATCAGTGGAGCGCCATGCAGGCCCGGTACGAGGAGTACTCGCTCGACACGCAGGGCGACGGCGAGGTCGTCGACGTCACAGCCCTCGCCCAGAAGGCGATCGACAACAGCGGGTTGCACGACGGCCTCTGCACGGTCTTCGTGGCGCACTCCACCTGTGGGATGACCACGATCGAGTACGAGCCGGGCTGCAACGCCGACCTCGGCACCGTGCTCGAACGCATCGCGCCCGAGGGCGGCCGGTGGGAGCACAACGAGCGCAACGCCGACACCAACGGCCACAGCCACGCACGCGCAGCGCTCATCGGGCCCTCGGTCGTGGTGCCGTTTGCAGGGGGCGAGCTCGTCCTCGGCGTGTGGCAGAAGGTCGTCTGCGTCGACTTCGATGACCGGCCCCGCACGCGCAAGGTGGTCGTGCAGCTCCTCGGCGTCTGAGCCCGGCGCCGGGGCACGCGTTCAGACCCCGCCGGCCGCGTCGGCCCTGTCGGTCACGGCGTCGGTCACGGCGTCGCCCGAGAGCACCTCGATTGCCTCGCCCGTCGCGCCGCACCAGCGGCACGCGACCTCCTCGACGTCCTCGGCCAGCACCTCCGCGCTCTCCACCTCGAGCTCGCCCCCCACGCTGAAGTGGTGGAACTCCTTGACCCGCCGGGTCACGGTGACGTCGAAGCGGGTGAGATTGCCGCACGCCGAGCACCGGTAGCGGCTCGGTGGCGCGGCCATGGCGGCGATCATACCGACGCGAGGTCGGATCCCCCCTGGCGAACGCCTGTTCGCTATGGTTGCGGTCGATGCTTACCTCCCCGCGCCCCGCGCAGCCCAGCTTCGACGACCTCGGCACGCCGCTCTCCGAGGTCACGTTCGTGGTGCTCGACCTCGAGACGACCGGCGCGGCGCCCGACTCGGCCGCGATCACCGAGGTCGGCGCGGTCAAGTACCGCGCCGGCGAGCTGCTCGGCACGTTCCAGACGCTGGTGAACCCCGGCGTGCCGATCCCTCCGTTCATCACCGTGCTGACCGGGATCACGGAGGCGATGGTGCTCCCCGCGCCACCCATCGACGAGGTCCTCCCGCCGCTGCTCGAGTTCATCGGCGGCGCGGTGATCGTGGGCCACAACGTGCGCTTCGACTGCTCCTTCCTCGACGCTGCGCTCGAGACACGCGGCTACGACCGGCTCGCGCACCGTCGGGTCGACACCCTCGGCCTCGCGCGGCGCCTGGTCCGAGACGAGGTCCCCGACCTGAAGCTCTCGACCCTCGCACGCCACCTGCGCGTCTCCGTGCAGCCGAACCACCGCGCCCTCGCCGACGCGCGAGCGACGGCCGAGGTGCTCCACGCAATGCTCGAGCGCGCCGGGACGCTCGGAGTACTCGGCCTCGACGACCTGCTCGAGCTCCCGACGATCCGCGCCCACCCGTCGGCGACCAAGCTCCGGCTCACGGCCCGGCTCCCCCGCCGCCCGGGCGTCTACCTCTTCAAGGACCGGACGGGACGGGTCCTCTACGTGGGCAAGGCGGCAAACCTCCGGTCCCGCGTTCGCTCCTACTTCGGCGGCGACGACCGCAAGAAGGTCCCGCAGCTGCTGCGCGAGACGGAGGCCATCGACTGGATCGAGTGCGCCGACGACCTCGAGGCGTCGGTGCGCGAGGCCCGTCTCATCCGCGACCTCGAGCCGCGATTCAACCGGCGCGGCAAGGGCTGGCGCGCGTACGCGTACCTGAAGCTCACTCTCGGCGAGCGCTTCCCGCGGCTGTCGGTCGTGCGCGACGTCCGCGACGACGGCGCGCTCTACCTCGGCCCCCTGCACTCGTCACGCGCGGCCCAGACCGTGCGCGAGGCGATCGAGTCGTCGGTGCCACTCAGACGCTGCAACCGCCGCGTCGCTCGGAGCGCACCGATTACGGCCGACACCCCCTGCCCGCCCGCGCAGCTCGGCGTCGCAAGCTGTCCGTGCCGAGGGCACACCGCGGAGGATGACTACGCGGCCGTCGTTGACGCCGTGGTGCAGGGGCTGCGCGACGAGCCCGCGCTGCTGCTCGCGCCGCTCGAGGCACGCATGGAGCGACTCGCCCGGGAAGAGCGGTTCGAGGAGGCGGCGCTGACCCGCGACCGCGCCGCGGCGCTCTCCCGAGCGCTGCGGCGGCATCGCATGCTCACGTGGCTGCGCGAGTCGGGCCGCATGCGGTTCCTCACCGCGACCGGCGTGGTCGAGCTCGTCGACGGCCGCCTCGTGCTCGCCGGCGACACGGCGGCGCTGCCGTTCGACGCCGCCTCACACGTGACCGACCGGCGCGACGTCGGCGAGCTTCTCCTCGTCGCGCGCTGGATCGAACGCGCCACGGGCTCCGGCGCTGCTCGACTGCTCGGCGCCACCACCGCGCCCGCCTCGCCGCGCGGAGGCGCGCTGCCGAGCTACGAGATCGTGTCGCGGCGGGGGATGCGGCGAGGTCGCTGAGCGGTCCCGGTGTCGGGCGTCGACGCGGGTTGAACCGAGGTGGACCGCTCGGGCACCCGGCGAGGGACCGCCTCGGTCCGCGCGGGATCGTCGCTCGCGGCTGCCGGGGCCGTCGCGGCGGGCGCAGGCACGGGAACCTCCGGCATCGGCCTGGACACGCGGGTCGCGCGCGCGTCCGGCGATCCGGCGGCCGACGTACGGGGCGGGACCTCGCGGCGGTGGCTCCACCAGCGGGTGCCCTCGATGAACAGCGTCGCCAACGCGGCCGTCACCAGCGCGAGCATCGGGACGAGGAGGCACACGCGCACGTAGCGCAGAATCCCCGTGCTCGTCATGATGTCGAGCAGGCTGTCGCTGGTCAGAATCCCGGTGACCCTTGCGAACCAGCGCACGAACACGACACCGAGCACGAACGCTACGACCCAGGCAAGGAGCCGCATCGGCAGCCCCGCGACCGCCGGGACGTGCTCGCGCCTCGGGGAGCTCGCGCGCGGCCGGGAGAGCGGCACGCGCCCCGCCGGCGCAGCGTCGACTCCGGTTGCAGGCGCCGCCGACCTGGGCAAGACGCCCGTCGAGTCGCGAGCCGCGGCCCCACCACGTTCGACGGCAGCGGCGCGCGCACCTGCACCGACAGCGGGACTCGGACTCGTCGCGGCGACGCCGACGGGCTCTCGCGCGTCGGACCGGCGGTATTCGACCGGGGTCTTCAGCAAACGGCCGCAGCTCGCGCAGGTGAAGATCGGATCGCCGTCGAGCGCGTCGAGTCGGTGCTTGAACCCGCACGCCGGACATTGCAGCGCGTTCGCCAACGCTACCGACCCTCCCCCGCTCGAGCCTCGGCGCTCGTCGCGACCCAGCGCTCGAGCGTACCGGCCGCGGCGCCCGCGTCGATGGCCGCCGCCGCACGCGCGACGCCGTCAGCCATGTCCTGGGCGAGGTCCGCGACCGTCAGCGCGGCGGCAGCGTTGAGCAGGACGACGTCGCGCATCGGCCCCGGCTCCCCACCCAGCACACGACGGGCGATCTCGGCGTTGTCGGCGGGCGCGCCACCGCGCAGGTCATCCGTGCCCGCGCGCTCGATGCCGAGGTCGAGCGGATCGAGCACGTACCGGTGCACCTCGCCCTCGCGCAGCTCGCGGACGGTCGACACGTCGGTGGTCGTGAGCTCGTCGAGGCCGTCGTGGCCGAAGAAGACCATCGCCCGGGTCGCGCCGAGCTCGGCCAGCGTCGCGACGATCCGGTCGGCCATCGCCGGGTCGCTGACCCCCACCACCTGCCGCCGAACCCGCGCCGGGTTGGCCAGTGGACCCAGGAAGTTGAACGTGGTTGGCACGCCAAGTTCCTTGCGAGCGCGCCCGGCGAAGCGCATCGCGGCATGGAAGCGCGGGGCGAAGCAGAAGCCGATGCCGACCTCGTCGATGCAGCGCGCGACACCCTCGGGTCCGAGATCGATCACGACGTCGAGAGCCTCGAGGAGATCTGCCGAGCCACACGCCGACGACGCCGCCCGGTTGCCGTTCTTGGCCACGCGGGCGCCCGCCCCGGCGACCACGATCGCCGCGAGCGTCGAGATGTTCAACGTTTGCGACCGGTCACCGCCCGTGCCACAGGTATCGACCAGCGCGATGCCATTGCGCTCCTGCGCCACTGGCACGGCCTCCGCGTACCCGAGCATCGTGCGGACCAACGTGGCCAGCTCGTCGGGCGTCTCGCCCTTTGCGCGCAGCAGCGCGGCGAACGCGGCGATCTGCGCGTCGGTGGCGTTGCCCTCCAGGATCGTCGCCATCGCGTCGCGCACGAGCCCGAGCTCGAGGTCGACGCCGCGCAGGAGCGGGCCGAGCACGTCGGGCCAGGCCACTCGCGCGTCGTTGGAGTTCACGGCGTCAGTCCCACCAGAGATCGTGGTCGAGCACGCCCTTCGCAATCAGCCCGAGCTGGATCTGCGACGTGCCTTCGACGATCGTTAGCTGCTTCGCGTCGCGGTAGTAGAGCTCCATCGGGTGATCCTGCATGTAACCGGCGGCGCCGAGCATCTGGAGTGTGTGGTTGCTCACCTTCACCGCGAGCTCGGTCGCGTAGTACTTGCACATGGAGAGGTAGGGAACCCACTTCTTATTGTACTGCCCACGGTCGGCCATCCATGCGGCCCGGTAGGTGAGCAGCCGCGCGGCTTCGATCTCGGTGGCGAGCTCGGCGATCCTCCACTGGATCCCCTGCATGTCGGCGATCGTCTCGGTGAACGCCGCGCGCGACTTCGCGTACTCGACTGCGTACATCAGCGCGCCTTCGGCGAGGCCGATGCCCCGGGCCGCGACGATGGGACGCATGGCGTTGAGCCCGAGCATGCAGATCCGAAAGCCGCCGATCTCGCCGACGACGTTCGCTGCGGGAACCCGAACCTCGTCGAGGATCAGCTCTCCCGTGTCGACGCCGCGCACCCCCATCTTCTTGTCGGTGCGCCCGATCGAAAGCCCGGGCGTCTCCCGGTCGACGATGAACACGCTGATGCTGTCATGCGCTCGCGAGTCGGCCGGGCCCGTCTTCGCGAAGACGCAGTACCAGTCGGCCTGGACCACCCCACTCATCCAGCACTTCGTGCCGGTGAGGACCCAGTCGTCGCCGTCGGCCACCGCCCGCGTGCGCATCCCCATCACGTCGCTGCCGGCCTGCGGCTCCGACAGCCCGAAGGCCGCCCGCTGGGCGCCGTCGGCGATGGACGGGAGGTACTTGCGCTTCTGCTCCTCGGACCCGGCGATGAGCAGCGACCCCGTGGGGAGACGGGTGAGCAGCAGTATCAGCGCGGCGGCGTTGGAGTACTTCGCCACCTCCTCGATCGCGATCGTGAGGCCGAGGATGCCGGCCCCCGAGCCGCCGTACTCCTCGGGGATGCACAGGCCCGTGAGGCCCGTCTCCACGAAGAGCTCGAAGAGGTCCTGGGGGTAGGCCTCGTCGAGGTCGATCTCGCGGGCCCGCGGCGCGACCCGCTCCTGGGCGAGCTGGCGCACGGTGGCCTGCAGCTCCACCAGCTCGGGCGGCACGTCGAAGTCCATGGTGGCGCGAAGCCTATAGGTCGACCCTCGAACACCAGGCGCCCGCATCGTTGGTGATCGAAACCGTCGTAGCGACAGATTGGATCACCAACGCGGTGAGGCGGTCGGGTCAGGAGGCTCGGCGGCGCTGGCGGATCAGGCGGCGGCGCTCGCGCTCGGTGAGCCCACCCCAGACCCCGTGCTTCTCCCGGACGGCGAGCGCGTGCTCCAGGCAGGCCTTCCGGACCGGGCAGAGCGCGCAGATGGCCTTCGCCTCGGTCGAGTCGTCATCCTCCTCGGAGGGATGGAACACCTCCGGGTCGACGCCCTTACAGCGGGCGTGCTGCCGCCATGCGGGCGGGGGTACGACTTGTGTCATCGCAATCATGGTCTGCATCCCGGGGTGAGCTCCCTGCCAACGGCCTTCTCTCGGCACGAATTCCCGTCAACCTGAGCGGCGGCGACGGCGGCCCAGCGCGGTCACCGCTTACCGATGCTCCGGCTCGCCCTAGCGCGAGCCCGGGACGCCCAGCGACATGCCTGAGCCTCCCGGGCGAGCCGGCCGGCGCCGGCTCGGTACGCTGCCCGGCGTGTCCGCCATCACCACGGCCCCGGCCCGGCCATGAGCACCGTCGACGGCCGGGCCGTCCGGCACGGCGCCCTGTGGGGTCTCGTCGTGATCGCGCTCCTCAGCGTCCTGCGCGCAGTCGTCGACCGCACCGTGCAGGACTTCGACGGCTCGATCTGGTCGCTGCTCTATGTCATCGGGATCTGGCTGGCCTTCGTCCTCGCGGGACTCACCGCTGGGCGTCGAGCCCCCGACACGCCGCTCTCGAACGGGATCGTCGCGGGGATGGTCGCGTACCTCCTTTGGGTCCCGGTCCGGGCAGTGATCGAGCTCGTGCGCGACCAGCCCGGTGGGCTCTTCAGCGGGCAGGACGCGCCGTACACGCCCGGTCGGGCCTTCGGCGCGCTCGTGCTCGCCGCGGTGTTCGGTCTCCTGGGGGGTCTGATCGGCGCGAGAATGGGCGGTGGTGGTGAGTCGGCCGGGTGGCCGCGTGCGGGCGACGCCTCCCTTCCGGGAGGCCGAGACCCGTCCGAGGAACGTCCGGACTCCACAGGGCACGGTGCTGGGTAACACCCAGTCGGGGCGACCCGCAGGAAAGTGCAACAGAGAGCAGACCGCCGATGGCGGGCCGCGAGGTCCGCACAGGCAAGGGTGCAACGGTGCGGTAAGAGCGCACCAGCGCCCGGGGTGACCCGGGCGGCTCGGTAAACCCCACCGGGAGCAAGGCCAGACAGGGAGTGAGCGGCCCGCTCGACACTCCCGGGTAGGCCGCAGGAGCCGGCGGGCAACCGTCGGCCGAGATGGATGGCTACCCAGGGCGGTTCCGCGGAACCGCCTGGACAGAATCCGGCGTACAGGCCGACTCACCACCGCCACCACCTCACCGGACACCCGGAGTGACCCACATCATGGTGTCCCGTGACCCATGAACGACGCCCGGACCCCGTGCCAATCTCACGGAGCGTGTCGCCTCTGGACCAAGGACAACCGACACGCTGCGCGAGGTGCCTCTCGGGCGAGGCAAGGGTGCGGAAAAAGGCGGTGGGGGCGCTCCTGGGCAGGGTAGGAGCGCCTCACCCACCGCGTCACGGAGAGTACACGGACGCGTCCCCACTCGAAGATCGCGCCGAGACCTGCGGCCGGCCGGGAGCCACCGCCCCGGGGGGAGGAGCGGGGGCTCCACCGACCGACCTCGTGGCAACAGCATCGCCCATGACGGCCGCGCACTGCAGGTCATGGGCCCGGACTTCATCGCACGGTCGCTGTCGCGTCATCGAATCGCAACGTCGGACGGGGCTCGACGATTTCGCGCGTGTCGTCGGTCACGTCCGCGAGCGGCGCCTTGGCTACCCTCCGGCGATGCCAGCAGGGCCCGATGCGCGCAACCCGGCCCGCGAGTGGCTGCTCGCGCTCGGTGCCGTCCTCGTGTTCGCGCTGGTCGCGGCCTGGCTGGCCGACGACACGTGGTCCGACATCCGCACCAGCCGGCTCGACGGCGGCTGGCTCACCGACTTCCGCGACGCGATCTACTACCCCGCGCTCGCGCTCCGGGAGGGCGTGAACCCCTACGACCCGAGCGCGTTCTACTCGGCCTACCCGGTCGGCCAGGAGTTTCCGCTCTACTCCCCCGTGCACCTCGTGGTGCACATGCCGTTGACGCTGCTCTCGCTGGCCCGGGCGCGTGCGGTCTACTTCGGCCTGAACCTCGGCCTGATAATTCTGCTGTCGGCCACCGCCCTGCGGCTCGCCCGCCACCAGGTCACCGTGGCGTCGGTGTTCGGCTTTGCCGCCCTGCTCCTGCTGAGCGACCCGGGCTTCTGGGACCTGCGTTCCGGCGAGCCGACCTTGCTCGTGGTGCTCGGCGTGTACCTCGCGCTCGCCTGTGCCCGCGAGCGACCGGGCTGGGGCGCCGTCGGCTTGGTGCTCGCTCTCACCAAGCCCACCTTCGGCGTGGTCCTCGTGCTGTTGATGTGCTGCCGTCGCGAGACGAGGGCTGCCCTGTGGGGCACGCTCACCGCGATCGCGATCAGCGCGGTCGTCACGCTGCGGTTGGTCGATCTCGCCGGCGGCATCGCCGCGCTCATCGACTCTCTGCGCGATGACCTCGAGGTCACGAGCCGCTCACCACAGTCGCGCCTCGGGTCTTCGCTTCGGATCGACGCACCCAACACCCTCGCTCGCCTGACCCGCGTGCGCCCCGGCGAGGCCGTCGCGACGCTCGCCGGGCTCGTGCTGCTCGCTGTCGGCGCGTGGCTGGTCTGGCGCCTCCACCGGCACGATCCGACCGGCGACCGTAGTGAGCTCGCCATCCTGCTCGCCGCGCTGCTGATCCTCGTCCCCTTCTTCCACGTCCCCTACGACGAGCTGCTCCTCGCCTGGCCGCTCGCGCTCCTCCTGCGCCGCCCGCTACGCGACGCCCCACCGTGGCCGCGGGCTTGTAGGGGCACAGTGACCGCGCTGCTCGTCGTGGCGATGGTCGGCCCCACCCGATGGGAGGGCGTGAACGACGCGTTGTCGCGCAGCGTTCTGGCACGGCTTGCCGGCCCCACGATCCCCGGCCTCTGCCTGCTGGCCGCGCTCCTGCTCACCAGCTGGACGGCCTGGCGCGCATCCCGAGCCGACCCCGAGCGCTCACCGGGCATCGCGTCGACGCCACATCCGTTGCCGAGCACCGGCCCCGGATAGCGGCGCGGCGAGTCGCTACGCTCGGTCCGCCCGAACGACCGAGGAGTCCGGCCATGGTGTCCGCCGCATTGGAGCTCGCCGAGCGAGCGCTCCTGGAGGAGCGCCGAGCGCTCACCCCCGACGAGGTGCGGGCCGTCGCGGCTCGTCCCCTCGACGAGCTCCCAGACCTGATCGCACTCGCCCACCGCGTGCGGCTCGTCTACTGCGGCAGCGAGGTCGAGCTGGAGAGCCTGGTCAACGCCAAGTCCGGTGCGTGCCCCGAGGACTGTGCGTTCTGCTCCCAGTCGGTGAAGTTCGACACCGGCGTCGACGTCTACGCGTTTCTCGACCTCGACGAGGTGGTCGATGCCGCCCGCGCCACCAAGGCGGCGGGCGCGACCCAGTTCTGCATCGTCGTCGCGGTGCGGGGACCATCGGAACGCCTGCTCGACCGGGTGATCGAGGCGGTCGACGCGGTGCACGACGAAACCGGGCTCGAGGTCGCGTGCTCACTCGGCCTGCTCACGTCGGCGCAGGCCGCCCGGCTCGCCGCGGCCGGCGTGCGCCGCTACAACCACAACCTCGAGGCACCGCGGGCAGTGTTCCCCGAGATTTGCACGACTCACTCCTGGGAGGACCGCGTTGCCACCGCGCAGCTCGCGATCGACGCGGGCATGGAGCTGTGCTGCGGAGGCATCCTCGGGATGGGCGAGACGCTCGACCAGCGCATCGACTTCATGTTCGAGCTCGCTGCGCTCGAACCCACCGAGGTGCCGATCAACCTGCTCGACCCGCGGCCGGGCACGCCGATGGGAGACCGCACACCCATCACGGCGCGAGAGGCGCTCCAAGCGATCGCTTTGTTCCGGCTCGTGCTGCCCGGCGCGTGGCTGCGCTTGGCCGGTGGGCGCGAGCGGGTGCTCGGCGAGCTGCAGGGCATGGGGCTGCTGGCGGGGGCCAACGCTCTGATCGTCGGCAACTACCTCACCACCGGGGGCCGATCCCCCGACGAGGACCACGCCCTGCTCGACGCGTTGGGCATGCCGGTGGCCGACGGACCGGGTGAGGGCCGGTTCGTGGTCGACGCCACGGGCACGCACAAGCTGCCGGCGAGGCCACCCCGCCCGACGATCCCCGTCACCACCGCCTGACCCCCAGCCCGTCCCGCCCCACCCCAACGCGCCGTTCCCCGGGATTGTGCGTTCAAGAGCGCATAGCGCTCCTCACGCAACAAACCCGGCGGGGTGGCGCGAGGTCGGAGCCGTGAGGGTGGGGTCAGTGGGGCGGCAGGTGGCTGGTGTCGTTCCAGGTGAGCAGTCGCGGGACCCCCACCGGCGCGTCGATGCGCGCGATCGACGCCACCGCGCAGAACATTCGCCACGCCAGCTCCGGCCCGGCGCCCATCGCCCAGATCGCGCCGGCCTTGATCGGTGAGACGTGGCTCACCGCGACGACGGGTGGGCCGGCGATCCGCTCGGCGCACCACTCGCCCATCCGCACACCGACGGCATCCAGGCTCTCCCCGCCCGGGGCCGCGAACGACGGGTCGGTGCGCCACCGCAGCACCTCGTCGCGGGGCAGGTCCTCAAAGCGGTGCTCGTCCCACTCTCCGTAGTCGAGCTCGACCAGGCGCTCGTCGACCTCCACCCCGACTCCCACCGCGGCGGCGATCGCGGCCGCCGTCTCTCGCGCCCGCTGCAGAGGGCTCGTCAGCACCGCCGCGATCTCCTCTGCTCTCAGCCGCTCCGCCAGCGCCTCGGCCTGCAGCCGGCCCACGTCGGTCAGCGGCGGGTCCGCGCGGCCGAGAGCGAGCCGGGCGCGGTTCGCGGCGGTCTCGCCGTGACGCACGAGCACGATCACGCGCGCGCCTCCTCGAGCCGGCCCGCGCGCAGGAAGTCGATCCGGCGCCGCGAGTCGCGTAGCCCGAAGCGGCCGTAGGCCCACACGATCACCGCGAGGCCGAGAGCCTCCACGACCACGAGCAATGTCGGCGGTGGGAACAAGGAGTCGTCCGGGAAGTCCGAGCCGAGGAACGGCCAGAGAAACGAGACGTCGTGCAAGAACGCGCCCGACAGCACCAATCCGCAGAACCACCCGATCGGCATGCAGATCCAGCGCCGCCGCACGAGTCGGGGACGCCCGATCGTGGCAAGCATCACAACCGCGAGCGCGCCCACGGCGACGAACAGCGAGTGCCCGTACGCGTACCGCCCGAGCGGGAGGTCGACGAGCAACGGGAGCATCGCGCCGAGTGCGACCAGCCGGTAGTCGAGCCCTCGACTGCGAAAAATGTCGTGCACCGCGACGATCGACGGGCCGCAATACCAGAGCAGCACCGGACGCCTCTCAACCTGTGGCCGCGTCGAGCGCGGCGTTGACCAGCGCGTCGGCGTCGACGTTGTCCTCGCGCCGCACGTGGACGAGGTCGACCTCCGCGTAGTCGGCGAGCAATGCCCGCGCCTGCTCGTACAGCGTCCGAAGCCCGGCGTTGCGCACGCGGTAGCGACCCTCAAGCTGACGGACGAGCAGCTCCGAGTCGGCTCGAACCCTGATCGCTCGGGGGTGGAAGCGGCGGGCGGCCTCAAGCCCGGCGATCAGCGCGCGGTACTCCGCCACGTTGTTCGTCGCGACACCGATGCACTCGCTTACTGTCGCGAGCGGCCGCGAGGGATCGTCGGCATCCATCACCACGGCACCGATCGCCGCAGGCCCCGGGTTGCCCCGCGACCCACCGTCGCAGTAGACGATGACCGTTTCGATCGCGGCGGTCACGTCGAGGGCACGAGTATCGCGCCACAGTTGTCGCAGTGTGCGACCTCGGCATCGGCACCGGTGCGCCGGATCCGGTCGACCTCGGTGGCCGGGATCGTGAGGCGACAGCCCTGGCAGGTGTGCCCGACGAGGCGCGCCGCGCCGATCCCACGGGCGCGCTCGCGGCAGCGGCCGTACAGGGCGAGGAGGTCGGCGGGGAGGTTCCCCGCCGCGGCAGCCCTCGCGGACGCCTCGACGGCGAGCTCCGCGTCGATCGCCGCCTCCTGTTGGCCCAGCGCCGCGCGGGCCGTCGCCGCCGTGGCGGTCGCCGCCGTGCAGCGGCGCTCCAGCTCGGTGACCTCGGCGCCGAGCGCTTCCTGGCGCTCCATCAGCTCGAGCTCGCGGTCTTCGAGCGTGCGCTGGTACCGCTGTAGCTGCTCGATCTCGGCCTGCATGTTCTGCAGCTCCTTGGGGGAGCTGATCGTGCCCGAATACATGACCTTGTCGACCTCGGAGGCCTTCGCCACCGCGGAGGCGACCTCGTCCTCGAGGCGCAACACGGCGCGCTCGACGTCGTCACGGCGGGCGACGGCATCCGCAAGCGGCGCCGCGAGGCCGGCCAGCTCGGCCTCGGCCTCGGCCAACGTGTCGCGCTCGTGCAGCGTGGCCCGCCGATGACGCAGGTGGTCGGCGGCCGTGTCGTGCTCCTGGACGACGAGGAGCGCTTCGAGATCGGGCATCGGAGCGAGCCTACCGGCCCCTACGGGCCGCCTCCCCCTCTGCCGCGCGCTTCGGAGATAAGACCGCCGGTGACCGGAGGCGTGATGGTCGTCGTGGTCGTCGTGCTCGTCGTGCTCGTCGTGCTCGACGAGCTCGTCGTGCTGGACGAGCTCGTGGTCGAGGACGCGTAGGGCGGCGATGACGTGCTCGACGGCGTCGGAATCGGCCCTGCGTCGCGACCGCGGTCCGGGTCGATGTTCCGCGCCGACGGCCAGAGGCTCTTGTTCGGCTTCGTGAACTCGAGCACCGGTTCATCCTCGAGCGCGGCGGTCATGAACTTCTGCCAGATGATCGCGGGGTAGGTGCCCCCGTACACGGCACCGAACTGGCCGACCCGCCCCATCGGCTGCGGCTTCTGCGAGGGATCGCCCATCCACACGACCGCCACGAGCTGCGGCGTGAAGCCCCCGAACCACGCGTCCTTCTTGTCGTCGGTGGTGCCGGTCTTGCCCGCAATCGTCCGGCCCGGAAGCCGCGCCCTGCCGCCGGTGCCGTTGACGACCCCGGTCATCACGTCGGTGACCGTGCGGGCGATCTCGGCATCGATGACCCGTTCGCTCTTCCCGGTGTCGTCGTAGATCACGTTGCCGTCGCGGTCCTCGACCCGCTTGATGAACATCGGGTCGTGCTTCACGCCGTCGTTGGCGAAGGTGGAGTAGACGGTGGCCATCTCCACCGGCGAGTTCCCCGTGGTCCCCAGAGTGATCGACGGGTACGACCCGACCGGGCGCCGAATGCCGAGGCGCTTTGCCATCTCCGCCACCTTCGCGGGACCGATGGCAGAGATCAGACGCACGAACGCGCAGTTGACCGAGTTCTTCGTCGCGTCCCGAAGGGTCCCGCTCCCGCCGCCTTCGCCGCTGTTGACGGGGCTCCAATCCGGGTAGCCCTTGATCGGGCAGGGACTGCTGCCGTCGATCGTGTCCTCGGGCGAGTAGCCGTTCTCCAGCGCGGTCGCGAGCGTGATCGGCTTGAACGTCGAACCCGACTGGCGTCCCGAACCGGGTCCCATCGTCGCGAGGTTGTACTGGGACTGTTCGAAGCCCGGCCCTGCGACGATCGCCCGCACCTCCCCGGTCTCGGGATCCATCACCGCCATCGACGCGGTGAAACGGGTGTTGGGCAGCACGCTACTCACCGCGAACTGCGCCAGGTCCTGGAGCCGACGGTCGTACGCGGTGTACACGCGCAGCCCGCCGAGCATCACCTTGTTGTAGCGCTCGGTGTAGGTGCTCCCGAGCCGGTCGTCGGAGAGCAGCCGGCTCTTGACCTCGTCGACGTAGTAGTTGTCGGGCCGCAGCTCCGCCGGGGGGACCACGGTGGGCAGGGGGACCGCGTCGACCACGTCTGCGGCCTGCTGGGTGATGTAGCGCTCCTTCACCATGGCCTGGAGCACCTCGCCGCGCCGCTCCCGCGCCGCCTCCGGGTTGGTGAACGGGTTGTTGCCCTCGGGGTTGCGGATCACCCCGGCGAGGAGCGCGGCCTCGGCCAGGCCGACGTCCTCGAGCCGGCGACCCTCGAAGAACCGCTCGGCCGCGGCTCGCACGCCGTAGGAGCCCTGCCCGAAGTACACGGTGTTGAGGTACTCCTCGAGGATCCGGTTCTTGGACCACTCGTTCGTGAGCCGGAGCGCGAGGGCCGCCTCCTTGACCTTACGATCCAGGTCACGCTTGGGGTTCTTGAAGAACCGGTTCTTGATCAGCTGTTGGGTGATCGTCGAACCGCCCTGGAGCTCGCCGTCGCCCACGTTGGTGAGCGCAGCGCGCACCATCGCCTGCACGTCGACCCCCGGGTTGTCGTAGAAGGTGCGGTCCTCGGTCGCGATGACCGCGTCGATCATCACCTGGGGCACGTCGGAGAGCTCGGCGGGCTGGCGGTCGCGCAAACCGAGGGCGTCGAGGAACTGGCCGTCGTCGTCGTAGAGCACGGTCCGCTCGTCGAGCGCGGCGAGTCGGGGTCCCACCTTGCCCGAGTACTGGCTGCTTCCGGCGAACCGCTCGAACCCGGGGATCAGCGCGACGAGACAGACACCAATGCCGATCCCGCCCAGGACGACGATGGCGACGAAGCGCAGGATCCGGCGGCTGCCCATGACCCCTCCAGGTTCGCACACCGCGAGCCCACGACCGGGGTCACCACCTCTCGGGACCGGCGCTGCCTATCGATCCTCGCCCCGGGCGAGGATCGCCCTCACCTCGGCCTTCGCCGCGTCGAGGTCGGACACCCGACGCTCGATCACCGCCCCGGCGCTGGTGAACACGAAGACGGCCTCGACGACCTGCTCGCCTGTCGAGGCCTCGAGCGCCACCGCGTAGGCCGCACCTTGGAGCCGGTAGCGCGCGACGCGCTCGTCGGCCTCGCGCTCGTCGCGAACCGTGTCGGTCTTGTAGTCGACGACGACGAGCCCATCGGGCGTGCGGATCAGGAGGTCGACGTAGCCCTCGAGCACCCGATCGGCAGACGGTGCTGCGACGTAGCACTCGCGCCAATGCTTCCCCGCCGCCGCGGTCCGGACCACCGGGGCGTCGAGCGCGCGGCGCACGAGCACGGCGACATCCGACGCCCGCTCGGGGATCCCCTCGAGCGTGGCGTGCGTGACCGACAACCCGTCGGTCCCGGCGCCTGTCACCAGGTCGACGGACTCGAGCACCGCGTGGACGGCCCGACCCAGCGCGGTCCCCGCACGCCCCGGTCGCCACGGAAGCTCCTGGGCCGGATCGGCGTCGTCACGCGCGAGATCGTCGGCATCGGCCGCCAGTCCCGGGTCGGGCGCCGCGGAGCTCGCGGCGGACCGGGCGATGGCCGTCGGCGAGATCGACCGGGACCGGCGCTGGGGCTCGAGCAGCGAACGGCGCGCCTGCGACCACCGGACGCGCGCCTCGGCGTGGTCCTCGGCCTCGAGGTCCGGCACGGGCCCGGCTTCGCCCGCAGCGAGTGGAGGGACCTCGGCCGCCGGATGCCAGACTCGACACAGGTCCCCCTGCACGTCCTGGGACAAGTGCCAGAGCGTCGCCGCGAACCCCTTCTTCCCCACGTGGTGATGAGCGGCCACGAAGAGGTAGTCGCGGGCTCTGGTGCACGCGACGTACAGCAGGCGCTGCTTCTCGTACTGGTCCATCTCGGTTTCGAGGTCCGCCATGCGATCGAAGCTGTCGGTCTCGGTGCCCTTGCCCAGCCGGATCTCGATCCCGCCCTCGGCCGGCCAGTGCACGGCGATCCCGTTGCGGCGCGCCGTGTGCGCGGTCGTGAGCCCGGACAGCACCGTGATCGGGAACTCGAGACCCTTCGCGCCGTGAACGGTGAGGATCCGCACCGCCTCGTCGTCGGACTCGGGAAGCATCGGCTCGTGGACCCGTGCACCGTCGCGCCGCTGCAGATCGGTCCACTTCAGGAACCCGATCAGGTCACCACCTTGGGACTCCGCGAACATGCGAGCCTGGTCGACGAGGAAGCGGAGGCGACGCCACACGT
>Ga0194120_10000964_pt1 | contig 53879 bp, 53 predicted proteins | sample TA2MahCa65mmetaG_FD_148642 | JGI IMG/M metagenome (GOLD analysis project Ga0194120, IMG submission 148642) | Freshwater microbial communities from Lake Tanganyika, Tanzania - TA2015019 Mahale Deep Cast 65m | ecosystem: Environmental > Aquatic > Freshwater > Lake | place: Tanzania: Lake... | reverse complement strand
AAATTCACGACGAAACTGAGGTCCAGCATCTAAAAGTTGATAAGACTTTGGTTGAATTAATTGTACCGGCAAACAATAGGCTAAATCGGCACGTCGTTTTGTTTCTTGATCGATACGAATCAGTATCTCTTTATGATCAGCACTGATTCCCAGTGTTGATAAGGAACCACTAAGGTGCTGATTGATGGCTGAAATGACTAATTGCGGCTGGTCGAACTGGATAGCTTGTTTGATGTGATGCGTGCGAAAAGAGCGTGACCGGCTCAGAATAAAAAGCGCTTCCAGAATAGAACTTTTGCCACTGGCATTAGCACCCACCAAAAAATTTAACCCCTTGGCAGGCGCGAAACTCAAGGCATTGATGTTTCTTAGCGCATGAATATCCAGTTTGATCAGCGGCATATCCGCACATTACATCCGCATCGGCATGACCACAAAACGAAACGCATGTTGTTCAGGGTCTTCCACGAAACAACTGCTCGCATTGGTGGCAATGGTAATTCGTGCAGTATCTGAATCCAGATTACTGACAGCATCCAAAATGTATTGTGAATTAAAGGCAATATTTAAGGGTTCACCAGCAAAATCGATCAAAAGTTCTTCTTCAGCCGAATCATGTTCAGGATTGTGGGCACTCAATTTCAATGACTCACGTCCAATATCAAAACTGACCCCTTTATATTTTTCATTCGACAGTATGGCCACTCGAGTTAAGGCATCGCGTAAACTTTGTTTTGCAATTATTAAGGGCGGCATAGCATCCTGACTAAAGACTTTACTGAAATCAGGAAATTTAGCGTCAATCAGTTTTGATGAAAACACAACTTGCTTGTATTCAACACGGATGAAATTATTGGAAAACTGCACACCCAGTTCAAAGTCTGCATCATCCAATAGGCGATGCAATTCTTGAACCGCTTTACGCGGGATGATGATACGAACTTCATAGCCTGTAGCATGACCAATGTCATCTTCGTAAATAGCTAAACGATGACCGTCTGAAGCGACTAATTTCAAACGACTATTACTGATATGCAATAACAAACCATTCAGGTAGTAGCGCACATCTTGGTTGGCCATGCAAAACAAGGTTTTGTCTAAAGCCTTTTTCAATTTACCGCTATTGATACTAAATTGGTAATCCGCTTCGGTGGCGTTGAACTCTGGATAATGTTCAGCCGGTAAGCTACTGAGAGAAAAGCGGCTGCGTCCCGAACTCAGTTTGATTTTATCGTCTTGAAGTTGAAAACTAATTTCCGCATTAGCTGGCAACAAACGACAGATATCCAAAAACTTTCGAGCCGGCACAGTGATCTGACCGTTTTCTGCGGGAAATTCACTCTGGATAGTGCTGACAATCTGGATTTCAGTATCCGTACCCGTCATCGTTAATTGTTGATCAACCAACTGCAATAAAACATTGGACAGAATAGGCATCGTTTGCCTTTTCTCAATCACGCTGACGATTTGTTGTAAGGGTGTTAAAAGCTGATCACGACTAATAGTAAATTTCATAAGAAAGATTTATTTATTTTATTGTTACTATTACACAGACTATAATCTGTGGATAACGTATTTTACCTATTTTAAATCAAAAGCTTGAAAGATTTAAAATCTGTGAATTCCCAGGGTTTTAGCGTGTGTATGCTTTGTGGATAAGTAGTTGAAGCTAAAATCAGCACAACTTATCCACAGATTTATGAGCTATTTGCCCACAGACAACTCCACAAGCTGGATATCTTTTACTGAACAGTCGTTTCGGTCATTGCTTAATGCGACAAGGTGCGCAATAAGTTTTGATAATCTTCTGCCAGTTTTACATCTTTATCCCGCAGTTCAGCAATTCGCTTGCAAGCGTTTATCACCGTCGTATGATCACGACCACCAAAAGCATCGCCAATTTCGGGATAACTATGGGTTGTGAGTTCACGCGCCAAAGTCATGGCAATCTGACGTGGACGGGTAATCGACTGTTTACGATGTTTGGATGACAAATCCGCTAAACGAACCTTGAAGTATTCCGCCACCGTTTTCTGAATGTTGTCGATACTGACCAATCGGTCCTGCAAATTAATTAAATCGTGTAAGGCTTCTTTGGTAAATTCCAGGGTAATTTCACGGCCAGTAAACTGCGAATTAGCCACGACTCTTCGCAAAGCACCTTCCAGATCACGCACATTGGAAGGAATGCGCTTGGCAATAAAAAAAGCAATTTCCTGATCCAGTTCCACACCCACTTGTTGGGCTTTTTTGATCAGAATAGCGGTCCGGGTTTCTAAGTCCGGTGGATCGATAGCGACCGGTAAGCCCCAGCTGAAACGCGATTTCAAACGATCTTCCAGACCTTCAATTTCTTTAGGGTAACGGTCACAGGTTAAAACAACCTGGTGTTTCTGATCGAGTAAGTTATTGAAAGTGTGAAAAAACTCTTCCTGTGAACGTTCTTTTCCAGCTAAAAACTGAATATCGTCCATCAGCAACACGTCAATATTGCGGTAATAGGCTTTAAATTGATTGATGCTGTTTTGTTGCAGAGCTTTGACCATGTCTTGAACAAATTTTTCCGAATGCAAATAGACGATATTGGCATTGGGGTTCTTTAGCAGCACTGCATTACCGATAGCATGCATTAAATGGGTTTTACCTAAACCGGAATTGCCGTAGATAAATAAAGGGTTGTAGACCTTACCAATGTTTTCAGCCACAGTTTGCGAAGCGGCCCTGGCCAGCTGATTGGATTTGCCTTCGACGAAATTGTCGAAATTAAAGGCGCGATTCAGGAAATTGGATTGATTTTTTTTAGCTGCAGCGGGGGCGTTGGTATTGGGTGCGGGGGCAACCGTGGTTTTTTTGCTACCAATATCGAATTGAACACTCAATGTGGCGTTAGAGAACTCGCTAACCGCATCGGTGATGGTCGATAAAAAATGCTGCTTGATGTGATCGATGATAAAACGGTTAGGCGCTAACAGTTTTAGGTAATTGCCTGATTCTACGGCTTGCAGAGGTCTGATCCAAGTACTGAAATCCGCAGTCGGAACTTCATGTTCCAGTTTGGCCAGACAATTTTTCCAGATAGCACTCATTTGCGAACAAAAATCCAGTGTCAAAGGCTGATGATCATATCACAGAGACTTATTGGGGCTTGACTCTTCATCACTAACAGCCAAGAATGCTTCATCTAAGCAAACACATGACGAGCCACTGTTTTTTCTAAATGAGCACCGGTACCCTTTACATTATCTCCGCTCCTTCGGGTGCGGGCAAAACCAGTCTGGTTAAACAATTACGCGAGGACGTCGACAGCATTGCCGTCTCGGTTTCACATACCACCCGAGCGATGCGCCCTGGCGAACTGGATACTAAAGATTACTTTTTTGTCACGCGTGAGGAATTTTCGAGCATGGTGGCCGATCAGGCATTCTTGGAACACGCGCAAGTATTTGATAATTTTTACGGAACCGCTCAACAAACCGTTACTGATAATCTGGCAAATGGACTTGATGTGATTTTAGAGATCGACTGGCAAGGCGCTCAGCAAATCAAAGCACGCTTACCTGCTGCCTTATCGATCTTTATTCTGCCGCCTTCGATTGAAATCTTACAGCAAAGACTGCAAAATCGTGGCCAAGATTCGGCAGAAATTATTGCCAGACGTATGCGTGATGCTGTGGCGGAAATGCAGCATTTTGCTGAGTTTGATTATCTAGTCGTGAATGATGATTTCCAATTAGCCTTAAATCAGTTAAAAAGCATTATTATGGCTAACCGTTTACGGCAGAATATTCAACGACAGCGCTTGAGTATCTTGTTGAACGATTTAATTAACTAAGACATACACGACACCATGAAACATATTTCAAATGCTAACCTGATGATTGCCTTGATGCTAAGCGCGTTAAGCTTGGTGCTGACTGCTTGTTCGAGTAACGAATCTGAGCAAAATGCTGCGAGTGTGCAACAAGCCGCGTCCGCACCAGTGGATCATGCCAAACATCAGGCCGATATTGTGATTAAAGACGAGGCCAGCAAATCGGTAAAAGAAGATTTTGTCGAAAAATTTAGCGAGGTTTGTGTCGAACGTGAACTGAAAGCAGCAGTCAATCCCGATATTGAAGAAAAACGAGCTCAGGAAAACTGCGGTTGCATCGCCAATTACATTGCAGAAAATTTAAGCGATGCCGATGCTGAAAAATACATCGAAGATGGTGTTGATAGTCGCACCATGCAAATTAAATTTGATACAGCGACCTTTTTCTGTCTGCAAAACAAGAAACAATTCAAAGGCCCGCAAATCTTTGGCAAACCCCAATAAGCGGTAAAATTTAACTAAACAGTGCCGCGACGGGAAATCCGCTTAGCGGCACTTTTTGTTTCTAACGACACATTATCATGACACAAGCATCTGAATTATTTACTCAAGCTAAACGCTACATCCCGGGCGGTGTGAATTCACCAGTACGATCATTTAGTGGTGTAGGTGGAACGCCGGTGTATTTTAGTCGTGCCCAGGGTGCCTATATCTATGACAGTGAACAACGTCAACATATTGATTATGTGGGTTCATGGGGGCCTATGATTTTGGGTCATGCCCACCCTGCCGTGATTCAAGCGGTTAAAGATGCGGCAGACAGAGGGCTGAGTTTTGGTGCGCCTACCGAAATCGAAACTGAAATGGCGGCGACAGTCTGTCGCTTATTGCCTTCCATTGATTTGGTTCGTATGGTCAGCTCAGGAACCGAAGCAACTATGAGTGCTATTCGTTTGGCACGCGGTTTTACCGCGCGTGACAAGATCGTTAAATTTGAAGGTTGTTATCACGGTCATTCTGATTCTTTGTTAGTTAAAGCCGGTTCTGGTGCTTTAACGTTTGGTGTGCCCAGTTCCCCGGGTGTCAGCAGTGCTGTTGCTGCCGACACTATTACACTGAGCTTTAATGACAGTGAACAAGTCAAACAAACCTTCGCCGTAATCGGTGAACAAATTGCCTGTATCATTGTTGAGCCTGTCGCAGGCAATATGAATTGTATTCCACCCGAGCCTGGCTTTTTAGAAACATTACGTGCGGTTTGTGATCAGTATGGCAGTGTCTTAATTTTTGACGAAGTCATGACCGGTTTTCGGGTTGATTTACACGGTGCGCAAGGTGTTTATCAAGTTAAACCGGACTTAACCACTCTGGGTAAAATTATCGGCGGCGGTATGCCAGTCGGTGCGTTTGGGGGCAAACGCGAAATTATGGAGTATCTGGCGCCATTAGGTCCTGTTTATCAAGCGGGCACCTTATCGGGTAATCCGGTGGCCATGGCAGCCGGGCTCAAAACTCTGGAATTGATCAGTGAGCCGGGTTTTTACGCTAGCCTGACAGCTAAAACCAGTCAGTTACTGAGTGGCTTGCAAGCGGCTGCCGATGCCTCAGGTATTGCATTCACCACTAATCAGGTAGGCGGTATGTTCGGATTGTTTTTTAGTGATGAAACACCCGTTAGCCGTTTTTCCCAAGTGGTCAAATGTGATCTGGAACGCTTTAAACGTTTCTTTCACGCGATGTTGGCGGAAGGGATTTATCTAGCCCCCTCAGCGTTTGAAGCCGGATTTGTTTCGATAGCCCACAGCGATGCCGATATCTCAGCAACCGTCACTGCCGCCCAGCGGGTCATGGCACAACTGTAGTTTCGGGTCGTCATCAAGCCGCATCGAGGTGGTATGGAAACTGAATTCTGGTTGTCGATGTTGGGTCTGGCTGTTCTGGCTAGCTATGTTGTCACAAGCTGGCTGGCCAAACGCCACCATCAAGGTTTACTGCAGAACCTTGAAGCCTTAAATAGCCAGCTACAGCAACAAACCATCCAACTAGCGATTGCTGATGAGCGGCTGTCACAAATTCCGCTAAAAGAGGCTGAGTTAATCGAATTGCAGCAAGCCGTCTTGCAATTCAAAACCGACAATGCCGATTTACAGGCGCGTCAACAAGAACAGCAAAAAAGTCATAGTGAAAAGCTCAGATTGCTTCAAGAAGCCGAACAGCAGCTAAAAGTGCAGTTTGAAAATCTGGCCCACAAAATTTTTGAAGAGCGCGGTAAACAATTTAGCGAACAAAACCAGCTGAATATTCAGAACCTGGTAGCGCCTCTGCAACAGCAATTAGGTGATTTTAAAACCCGGGTTGAAACTGTCTACGACAATGAAAGCAAAGACAGGATTTCATTACGGGAAGAAATTCATTCGTTGCGTCGCGACACCCAGAAAATGAATCAGGAGGCTTTGAATCTGACCAAAGCCTTAAAAGGTGACAATAAGGCCCAAGGTAACTGGGGCGAAATGATACTGGAAAGGGTGTTGGAGCAATCCGGCCTGCGTAAAGGCTTGGAATATGAAACACAGGGCTCATTTCGTGATCAGGATAATCGCCTATTTAAACCTGATGTGATTGTGCGCTTGCCGGAAAACAAAGATATCGTTATTGATTCTAAAGTGTCTTTAATCGCCTACGAGCGTTATTGTGCCAGTGAAGAAGACGCGGAACGCCAGGATGCTCTAAGGCAGCATGTCGACGCAGTGCGTCAGCATATTCGAGGCCTGAGCGACAAAGATTATTCCAGTCTGAAGGGCTTACGCTGTTTGGATTTTGTACTGTTATTCATGCCCATAGAAGCAGCGTTTCTGGCCGCCTTTCAAGCGGATGAAAGACTGTTTAATGAAGCGTTTGAACACAAGATCGTGGTAGTGACGCCATCTACCTTGTTAGCTACTTTGCGAACCGTACAAAACATTTGGCGTTACGAACAACAAAATGAAAATGCGCGTCTGATTGCCGATAAAGCTGGCGCGTTGTACGACAAGATTCGGGGTTTTGCCGAAGATATTGAAAAACTGGGCAATCAGTTGTCGACTGTCCATAAAACCTATGACGGTATCGTTAACAAGCTCAGCACCGGACATGGTAATTTATTGCGTCAGGCGACGGCATTTGAGGAGTTAGGGGTAAAGGTTAAGAAAAAATTACCCAAAAGTCTGACGGAACAGATGTCTGATGACACGGACCCAGCAACTGAAGAGAATAAGTTAGATAATACTGACTGATCTAACTACCAGATGTTTAGCTTTTTCCTTTAGGGCTTTACTTGCACATTACTATCCATTACTCAGGAGTAACATATGAAAGCACAATGGCTCATTCTCACTCTGGTGGCCCTAAGCGGCTGTGCTGCAACGGGTGAAAACTTAAAAGGTAACGTTTACAGGGCTGGTCAGGTCAATATGGCTCAAGCCGCAAGAACCATAAAAATTACGGCGGTATTGCCGGCTAAAATTGAAATCGATAACTCTGAACAGAAAAAACAAGCACAAATTGGCGGCGCTGTTTTAGGCGCGATTGCGGGTGGTTTAGGTGGTGGTTTTGGAGGTATCGGAACTGGCGGTACTATTGCAACCACTGCAGCTGGTGGCGCTTTGGGGGCAGCTGCGGGTTCTTTAGTGGCGGATAAAGTCTTGGTTGAAGGTGTTTCAATTGCCTATATCGAAAACGACAAAATTTATACCTCTGCACAAGTGGGCAGAATTTGTGAATTTAAAGTCGGCGAAACCGCATTGATTATTTCTACCGGCCCAAATGAAACCCGTATTCAACCTAATGCCACTTGCCCAGAACCGCAAAAATGAAAAAGCTGATTTTTACTTTTTTAGTATTGTTGAGTTCACAAACGCTTGCAGATCCGAGTCTATCAGATCAATTGCATAATTTGGATGCGGCTCAAACTCAGGCACAGGAAAATGCCAGAGCGCGTGACGCCGCGGCTAAAAATGCTCAGTTAATGGAGCAACGCCGTCAACAAGAATTGGCTGAGCAAAATGCTCGGATTGCGGCCGAAAAGGCTAAGGTAGCAGAGTCACAGGCTAGGGAAAAAGCGAAAGTTGAAAACGAACAGCGCTTGCAAGATAAGCATCGTCGTCAATCCCAGGAAGACCAAGCGCTTGAAATGGCCAAACGTCAGGCCGAGCTTGAATTAAAAGAAAAGGAACTGGAACTACAACGTCTCAAGGCCAAAGCAGATCTTGAATTGGCAGTAGCCCAAGATCGTATTAAAACGGTAGAGGTTGAAACCTCGATTGCTCGAAAACAAGCAACCACTGATATTGATGTGACGCAGTCTGAAGCGGATGCCACGCGAGTGGTGGCTGACGGGGTATCCAATGCTCTGACCGAATCTGGCAAGCAGAATGTTTATCAGTTCTTGGTGGTGTTGCTTGCGATTGTCTTGGTATTGATAATTGCGGGTTTTGTCTGGTTTTTACTTAAACGACAAAAACCATCCGCATAAGCTATGCCTTTCAAACACTAAAAGCCCCGTCAGGGGCTTTTTTTATGAAGCGTTTTTTAAATGACATCGCTTTAATAGCGTGTCCGCATCGCACTCAAGGCTAATGGTTTTATTTTGCTGGCATGGCCGGCCGAGCCAAAGGCTTCATAGCGTGACTGACACAAGTTTTGCATGGCATCTCGCGCCGCCTGATAAATTTTACGGGCATCCAGCTCAGAATCATTGGCTGAGGTGGTGATAAAACGGCGTATTGCACCGGTTGAAGCCATGCGTAAATCGGTATCAATATTAATTTTACGGACGCCGTAGCGAATGCCTGTGACAATTTCAGAGACCGGAACACCATAGGTTTCCGGAATATTGCCACCGTTGTCATTGATGATAGCCAGCCACTCCTGAGGAATCGAGCTGGAGCCGTGCATGACAAAATGGGTATTGGGCAATCGCTGGTGCAGTTGTTGCAAACGATCGATGACCAGGACTTCGCCGGTTGGCGGTTGACTGAATTTATAGGCACCGTGACTAGTCCCAATGGCGACGGCTAAGGCATCAACCTGAGTGTGTTCAACAAACGCCAAGGCTTCATCGGGATCGGTTAATAAGCGACTGTGATCTGAACCGGCATGCGTTTCTAAAGAACCCAGACAACCGATCTCGCCCTCCACGGAAACGCCACAGGCGTGCGCCATCGCCACGACTTGTTGAGTGACCTTGACGTTGTATTCAAAACTGGCCGGGGTTTTCATGTCTTCCAGTAAGGAGCCATCCATCATCACCGAACTAAAACCGGACTGTATGGCTTGGGCACAAATAGCCGGGGAAGGACCGTGGTCTCTGTGCATCACCACCGGAATATGCGGGTATTGTTCGATAGCGGCCTCAATCAAGTGGCGCAAAAAGACTTCACCGGCATAACGATTGGCACCTGCCGAACCTTGCATAATGACTGGGCTATCACAGGCATCAGCTGCTTGCATAATCGCCTGCACCTGCTCCATATTGCTGACGTTAAATGCTGGTATACCAAATTGATGGTCTGCTGCGTAGTCCAGTAACTGGCGAAGTGATACTAAAGCCATGCTGAGTTTAATTATTGCTTGCTAATGCGGTTGATGATGCCTTTGTAGCCCTCGACTCTCGCCACGGTCGTTTTATAGAGGACATAGTTATGACTCTCAATAATGTAACGTGGGGCGATAATCACATCGGCCTTGGCTTTGTGAGTTGCCTGATAGGCGGCGGCGGCTTTGATTTCAGCATATTCATCCCGCAGATTTTGTTCCAAATCGGTGCCGTAATTGACGCCATCGGCAAATTGATGCGGTCCGAAATTAAATAGCCCCAGTACCTTAGTATTTTTGGCTACCCCATATATTTTGTTACCGACACTAATTTCCGCGTGCAAGGGTGCTTCAACTTTAGACACTAAAGTACTGCCCGGCTGGCTAACATGGGTAGCGGAGCAGCTAGGTAAAAGCGAAATAATGGCCAATAATCGAGCGACTTTATTCATGGCGCGTACCAAAGATTATAATTTTTAGTAGCTTATCAGATTTTGTTAATTTTAAAAATTAACTAATGAATTCTGCAACAGCGAATGCCGCTCTTTGAATCTTAAAAAAGAATGGGAGGGTAAAAAACGGATTCGATCAGGAAAAAATCCGGCAAGGGGGCTTGCCGGCAAATGAGAAGGATAAATTACAGCTGCCCTTAAAGTCATACACCTTAATGCGGTCTGAGGCTTTGAGCGCCTTAAGGGTATTGCTTTCTTCACCATCCATAGTGAGTTCAAAAAAACCGGACCCGGGGGAGGGGCCGGTATGAGTTTGAAGAAAAAAAGCTACTTGTTGGGCAGCGGGGTTACTTTAAGCCTAAATCAATCTTTTGTGAATGCGGCCAATTGTCGCAGTAACCTATTGATTTATAATGAAAATGTGGCATTTAACGCAATTAGGGCAAAAACTGTGTCAAATGCCATATCTTGCTGAGCAGTTCTCAATAATGATTACCCAAATTCAAGACACAAGGCACTGACAAGGGATTTAGTCGAAAATATTAGCTGCGAATTCCTAGCATCGAACGACCAGGTGTTCCTGCTTTTCTTTTGAAAAGCAGGTTTCTGACCACGGACTGGAATGAGTATTCCAATGACAACATCGAGAGAATAAGTCATTTTGATTATTTAAAATGACTTTAAAATTGAAACATCCCTGTGGGTTTCGGGGGAGAAACCTATTCCATTCATTTGAAGACGACCGAGATCGTCTACCCAATATAATACTCGCTTTCTAAGGTAAGCAAAATGTGACGAATTGTCGCAGTAATGCTATAACTCATTGATTAAGAATCATAATTTAACTGTGTTATATCACGCACTCAAGGCTTAGGCCTGATTTTGCCGGCCAGTTGCTAGTCTGTTGCTCTGGATGCGCGTTTACGCTCATTTTCAGTCAACATCTTTTTGCGCAAGCGAATCGATTGAGGTGTGACTTCAACCAGTTCATCTTCATCGATAAATTCTAAAGCCTGTTCCAGGCTCATTTTTATCGGTGGCGTCAGCAGGATATTTTCGTCTGAGCCGGAAGCACGCATATTGGTGAGCTGTTTGGCTTTAGTCGGGTTAACCACCAAATCGTTGTCACGGGAATGAATGCCAATCACCATGCCTTCGTAGACTTCTGTGCCATGTTCGATAAACAAACGGCCACGTTCCTGAAGGTTGAACAAGGCATAACCCAGTGATTTACCTTGCACCATAGAAACCAGTACCCCGTTGATACGATTACCCACACTGCCTTTTTTCATCGGACCATAATGATCATAAACATGGTAGAACAAACCTGAACCTGAGGTGGCAGTCATGAATTCAGTCTGGAAGCCGATTAAACCGCGAGATGGCACCATATATTCCAGTCGTGTACGACCTTTTCCATCCGGAACCATATTGAGTAAGTCGCCTTTACGCTCACCCAGTTTCTCCATGATGGCGCCTTGGTGTTCATCTTCCAGCTCGATGGTGACCATTTCATATGGTTCATGCAGTTCATCATCAATTTCACGCAAAATCACTTCCGGTCTGGAAACACCGAGTTCGTAGCCTTCGCGACGCATGTTTTCGATCAGAATCGATAAATGTAACTCACCGCGACCCGAAACTTTAAATTTATCCGGATCCCCAGTGTCTTCAACTCTTAAGGCCACATTGTGTTGCAGTTCTTTGTGTAAACGGTCACGAATCTGTCTGGACGTGACAAATTTACCTTCACGACCCGCAAACGGCGAGTTGTTAACTTGGAACGTCATGCTAACGGTTGGCTCGTCTACTTTCAGTGCCGGCAATGCTTCAACAGCGTCTTGTTGGCAGAGGGTATCGGAGATTTCTAGTTTATCAATACCGGTAAAAGCGATAATGTCTCCGGCACGGGCTTCTTGGACCTCTACGCGTTCCAGACCTTTAAAGCCGAAAATCTGCAGCATACGACCGTTGCGGGTTGCGCCTTCACGATTGATTAAAGTCAATTGTTGATTAGGTTTCACCGAACCGCGCTGAATACGACCAATCCCAATAACACCGACATAAGCGTTGTAATCCAGACTGATGACTTGCATCTGGAACGGGCCTTCGAGATCGACTTTAGGGGGATGGACTTTGTCGACGATGGTTTGGAACAACGGTGTCATATCACCGTCACTGATGTTGTGATCCAGACCTGCGTAACCTTTTAATGCAGAGGCATAAACGATAGGAAAATCCAATTGTTCGTCTGTCGCACCCAAGCGGTCGAACAAATCGAAGGTTTGGTCGATTACCCAGTCAGGACGGGCGCCCGGACGGTCAATCTTGTTAATCACTACAATCGGATGTAAGCCAAGAGCAAAGGCTTTTTGGGTCACAAAACGGGTTTGCGGCATCGGACCGTCTACGGCATCAACCAGTAATAAAACCGAATCTACCATCGACAATACCCGTTCAACTTCACCGCCAAAATCAGCATGGCCCGGGGTGTCAACGATATTGATATGGTAGCCGTTCCAGTCAATGGCAGTGTTTTTTGCCAAAATGGTAATGCCACGCTCTTTTTCCAGAGCATTGGAGTCCATGACTCGCTCATCGACTTTTTCGTGGGCATCAAAAGTGCCAGATTGTTGTAGCAATTGATCGACGAGGGTGGTTTTGCCATGGTCAACGTGAGCGATGATGGCAATATTTCTGAGTTTTTCTATCACTGGAATGTCTTGTGAGGTTTTAAAAGAGGGTTAAAAATGGAACTATTAGCTTTGTTGCCAAGGCAGGCCATGGAAGCGCCAGCCATCAATATTGCCACGGTGCTTGTTAGCATCAAGAGCGCCTTCAAAGCCCTCAACAATATTGACTAGATGCTGGAAACCCGCTGCTTCAAGCGCTTTGGCGGCTTCAACCGATCTGACTCCGGTACGGCAAAGTAATAATACTGGATGCGTTTTGTCACCGACAATTTGTTCGACTTGGGCGACAAAGTTTTGGTTTAACTGCATGCCGGGAAATTCTTTCCACGCCACATGGATGGCGCCTGAAGGATGACCAACAAAACCATGTTCAATGGCGGTCCGTACATCAATCAGCACGGCTTTACTCGAGGTTTGCAGTAAATTCCAGGCTTGTTTGGGATCAAGATTTTCAATCATGAGTTCAATTCCATATCGGGTTTTTGGGCAATGAGCATGGCTTCATTACGATTAGCGAAGTTTAATTCGCCAAGGTTTGCAAATTCTTGATAATAAACGACAGTTAACGGACTGAACAAACGCAATAATTCATTACGCATCAATAAGTAGTCAGGATTGGTCGGGCCAGTCGAATCAAGCTTTTCACGGGTGAATGTCTGGTAAAACAAAATACCCTTGGGTTTTAATGCGCTAATTATCGCATCAGATAGGCTACGATCAAAGAAACGGCTTATCACGATGACATCATATTGATTTTTCGGCAAGCAATTCGCCTGAATATTGACCTGACGACAGTGAATCGACAAAACTCCTTGCTGCTCAGCCCGTTGCTGTAATTTCTGCAAAGCCACTTGGGAAATATCCCAGGCATCCACGCTCAGACCACATTCGGCTAAAAAGAGCGAATTAGCACCCAAGCCGCAGGCCAAATCGAGGCAATGTCCTTGGCTTGGAAGCAAATACTGATGCTGTGTCAACACATCGATGGCATGACAATCCAAATCTGAATTACGATAAAACGCATCCCATTTGGTAGTCAGTTGCGCTGTCATGGTGGGTTCATACCGATTCTATGGGGTAACCAAGCTTGGATAAAGTCTAAAAATGAACGTACTTTAGCGGACAAATATTTCCGATGTGGGTAAACCGCATAAATTTCTAGAGGCGCAATCCCGTACTGTTCCATGATGACTTGTAAACGACCCATTTCAATATCACGACCGACAATATAATGAGGCAACATGATCACGCCCAGACCATTGACTGCGGCGTTGCGAATCGGATCCGCCATATTGGCCTGCATTCTGCCGGTTACTGTGACCGTGCGCTCTCCCAATATTCCTTTGAAGCGCCATTTATTGCGAGGTGGAATGGCCCAGTTGATTAAACAACTATGTTCGATGAGGTCTTCAGGATCTTGGGGCGTGCCGTGGAGCTTCAAATACTCAGGAGAAGCACAGACCACTAGAGAAGACGTGGCAATTTTACGTGCGACCAAACTCGTATCATTTAAATGACCCAAATAAATCGCAATGTCCACACCTTCATCAATGAGATCAACCTGACCACCTTTGAGCACCATTTCGACCGAGAGATCGGGATAACTTTTTAGATATTCGGTCATCGCGGGTGAAATATGGGTGGCGCCAATCACTGGGGGGGCGCAAATTTTTAGGGTACCTCGCGGTTCGGTCTGCAGTTTGGTGACGGCGGATTCCATCTCCTCAACGTCCAGGAGCACTTGTTGGCAACGATCCAGATACTCTTCACCCGCCTCGGTCAGACTGAGGCTGCGGGTGGTGCGATTAAATAACCGGGTATTCAGTTCGTTTTCCAGCTGCATGATGTGCTTGGTGGCCATGGCTCTGGAAATATCCAGGTCTTTGGCGGCGCCTGCAAAACTACCGGCTTTGGCGACGCGTACAAACACGTTCATGCTGGTTAATTTATCCATCATTTTCTCCCGCTAACAAGCCTACCAGAACCTAAAACACATTGTTTCCATATTGTATACAATTTGTTTAATGTCTGCCCAATTGTAAACTTCTTATTATCCTGTATAGTGCGCACCAATTAAAGAGAAAAGATGATGACTTGCAAGGGCGAGTCAATAATTCCCTCCTTATACCCCCCGTTTGCACGATTAACCCTGTCAAGCATCAAGCAAAACAGCCGCAAACAAACCGAATTTAACTCCCTCCTGGTGTTTTATTTTCAAGTAGATCCTCCTAACAGCCTTCTGCTTGTTTTTTTAACCTCTCATCGCTTAGGCGTTGGGAGGTTTTTTTTGTCCAGCGTTTTTTGACTAACCCCTACTCATGGTATTATCGCAACAGATTTTTCCAGAGAATAATCATGAGTGATGTGTTAAAGCAATTAGCCGATGTCTTAGAACAGCGCAAGCAACAAACCCCCGATCAATCCTATGTTGCCAGTCTGTATGCTAAAGGTCTGGATCAGATCCTGAAAAAAATAGGTGAAGAAGCGACTGAGACCGTGATGGCTGCTAAAGACGGGCAAGCGGATAAGATTGTTTATGAAGTGGCTGATCTTTGGTTTCATTCCATGGTTTTATTGGCCCATCAAAATCTAGGACCTGAACTGGTCCTTAACGAATTACAACGGCGTTTTGGCTTGTCTGGTCACCAGGAAAAAGCCCAGCGCGCAACCTCAGATTAGAAGGAGTTAATATGGGTTTTAGTATTCCCCATCTGTTAGTCGTGTTAGCGATTGTGATACTGGTATTTGGCACCAAGCGCCTGAAAAACGTGGGCGGTGATTTGGGTGATGCAATCAAAAGCTTCCGCAAAGCTGTTCAGGAAAATGAGAGTGCCGAAAAACCGACTTCAGACCATCAGGTTTTAGAAGGTGAAATCAGCGACAAAAATAAAGATCACCATTAGGTTTTAGCCTTATGTTTGATGTTGGCTTTTCTGAATTGTTGATGACCACTTTGGTTGCTTTAATTGTGATAGGGCCGCAGAAACTTCCCAAAGCAGCCAGAATGGCAGGTCTCTGGGTGGGGCGCATTAATCGCACGGTCTCCTCAATAAAATCTGAAATTAGTCAGGAACTTCATGCTGAAGAAATGCGTCAGTTGATGCAGGAAAACAGCATCGCACAGGATGTTCAGCAACTCGTCGATCAGACCAACCAAGCCGTTCTTGAAGCAGAACAAGCCCTTAAAGCCCCAACAACTGAGCCAGACGCCAATGACACAGTTGCCTGAACCCGTGCCTGAAATTACGTTTATCAGTCATTTAATTGAATTGCGTGGCCGCTTGTTACGCATGATTTTCAGCGTCTTGCTGGTCTTTATTGGGACCGCGACGTATGCCAATGAAATCTATCATTACCTCGCAGCGCCTCTTCTGGCGCATATGCCCCAGCACAGTAGCATGATTGCTATTGATGTGGCCTCACCCTTTTTTACCCCGTTTAAGCTGGCGTTCTTGGTGGCCGTTTTCATTGATGTACCTTATATCCTGTTTCAGTTTTGGGGGTTCGTTGCGCCTGGCTTGTATAAGCACGAAAAAGTGATGGTTTTGCCTCTGTTGCTGGCCAGTACCTTGTTGTTTTACGGCGGTGCCGCATTTGCTTATTTTTTGGTTTTCCCTATGGTGTTTAGCTATTTGACTGCGGCAGCACCCGAGGGTGTGGCTGTCATGACCGATATCAGTACTTATCTGGATTTTGTGCTGGCCATGTTTTTTGCGTTTGGCTTATCGTTTGAAATACCGATTGTCACCATCGTGTTGGTCTGGATAGGTGTGGTGACACCCCAAGCCTTGTCTGAACAAAGACCCTATGTCATTGTGGGTGTTTTTGTCATAGCCATGTTCCTAACGCCACCCGATGCCTTATCACAGACCTTATTAGCCATTCCCATGTGGATGTTGTTTGAAATTGGCTTGTTGATTTCAAGGCTGGTGGCCAAAAAAGCCGAGGCTGCTTGATGGGTTTGGGGCTTGCGGAAAGTTTCGCACAGCTTAAGCATGAAATAGTGCTTGCTGAGCAAACAGCAGGAAGAACGCCTGGCTCGGTCGCTTTGCTGGCGGTGAGTAAAACCAAGCCGGCGGCACTCATTGCCGAAGCCTATCGTTTGGGGCAGCGCCATTTTGGTGAAAATTATGTGCAGGAAGCCGTCAGCAAACAACAGCAGTTGTCGGCATTCAATATTAGCTGGCACTTCATTGGTCCCATTCAATCCAATAAAACCAAGATTATTGCCAGTCATTTTGCCTGGGTACACAGTGTCGACAGACTCAAAATTGCGCAGCGACTCAGTGAACAGCGCCCGGCACATCTGCCAGCGCTCAATATTTGCCTACAAGTCAATATCAGTGGTGAGGCAAGCAAATCAGGCATAGCCATGGAAGAATTGGCGGAACTCGTTGATCAGGTCAGGCAATTGCCCGGCTTGCGTTTGCGTGGAGTGATGGCAATCCCTGAGCCAGAAACTGATTTTCAACGGCAACGACAACCCTATCGACAATTATTTCAGACCGTTCAAGCTCTGAAGCTTCCAGAACTGGATACCTTTTCATATGGTATGAGTGGAGACCTCAGTGCCGCTATTTGTGAAGGTGCCACCATGGTCAGAATCGGCACCGCATTGTTTGGTGCACGCTAACGAATGTTAGGGCTTTAATCAGACTATTTATGTAATAATGCGGGCTATTTTTGATGTTGATGTTTAAAGACATGAAGCAAAAGCTTGAATCATTGTTACAGGATGCAGTTAGCACCCTCCAAACCCAAGGCGTAGTTGACGCCAGTTCCGAAGTACGCATCCATATTGAACGCGTCCGCGATCCACAAAATGGTGATTTTGCGACCAATCTGGCGATGCTGTTGGCAAAACCCGCCAAAATGAATCCCCGTCAACTGGCTGAAAAAATTGTGAGTCTGCTGCCGGTTGACAATGGCATTAGTAAAGTTGAGATCGCAGGACCTGGGTTTATCAATTTTTTTATCAATCCTGATCAACAGTTTCAAGTCGTTAAACAAATATTTGATGCCGGTCGTCAATACGGCTTGAGCCAAAGCGGTGCTGGTCAACGGGTCCAGGTGGAGTTTGTCTCTGCCAACCCTACCGGTCCTTTACATGTGGGACATGGCCGCGGTGCCGCATACGGTTCCGCAGTAGCCGATTTGCTAGAAGCCATCGGCTATGAAGTAGAACGTGAATATTATGTCAACGATGCCGGCCGTCAGATGGATATTTTGGCTACCAGTGTCTGGTTGCGTTATCTGGAAGCCTGCGGTGAGGTGTTAGCTTTCCCAAGCAATGGCTATCGGGGTGAATATGTGCGAGATATTGCAGCGAGTTTGTATCAACAAGCCGGTGATTTATATCGTCAGCCTGCAGCGACAGTATTAGCGGATTTACCTGCCGATGAACCTCAAGGCGGCGATAAAGAAAAACACATCGATGCTCTGATTGACCGTGCCAAGCAACTGCTAGGCGATGAACATTATCTGGCGGTATTTAATATCGGTTTGGATGATATTCTGCAGGATATTCGTGATGACCTTGGCGAATTTGGTGTCAGCTATCAACACTGGTTTTCCGAGCGTTCCTTAATGGATGATGGCTCAATCAGTCAGGCGCTGCAACGTTTACAAGATGCCGGTTATTTGTATGAACAAGAGGGAGCCACTTGGTTTGCCTCGAGTCGATTAGGCGATGAAAAGGATAGAGTGGTGGTTCGTGACAACGGCCAAAGCACTTATTTCGCATCGGATATTGCTTACCACATGAATAAACTGGATCGTGGTTTTGACCAGATCGTCAATATTTGGGGCGCTGATCATCATGGCTACATTCCGCGTGTTAGAGCCGCTATGCGAGCACTTGGCGCTGACGATGCCAAACTGAACGTGTTGCTGGTCCAGTTTGCCGTGTTGTATCGGGGTGATGAAAAAGTGCAAATGTCCACCCGCTCCGGCGAGTTCGTGACATTGCGTCAGTTACGCGATGAAGTGGGTAAGGATGCCTGCCGGTTTTTTTATGTGATGCGTAAATCCGAACAGCATATGGATTTCGATTTACAATTGGCCACCTCTAAAACCAATGAAAATCCGGTTTATTATGTACAATATGCCCATGCACGCGTATGCAGCGTGTTGCGCCAATTGGATGAAAAGGCGCGGCAACGTGATCCCGGACTGGGATTTGAACATATTAACTTGTTGGTCGAGGAACAGGAGAGTGCATTGTTGACCACCTTGAGCAAATATCCGGAAATTCTGGAACGCGCTGCTAAGCATCACGAGCCGCACCAGTTGATTCAGTATTTGCGTGAATTGGCCAATCAATTTCACACTTATTACAATGCCCACCAATTTCTGGTTGAAGACGAGCGTTTGTGTAACGCCCGTTTGAATCTGATCTGTGCTGTCAGACAAGTGCTGTTTAATGCCTTGACCTTGCTGAAAATCAACGCCCCAGAAATGATGTAATGGCCAGAGATTACAAACACCGCGCACACAGACCTACCTACGAAAAATCACGTAGACGTCAAAAAAAGGCTTCGGTCAGTTTTTGGCGACTGCTGGTGGTTGCGGTGTTGATTGTTACGTTTGTTGTCGGTTTAAACAAAATGAGCGAAATGGTCAAAGAACTGCTTGCCAGTAGCGCATTGACCAAACCGATTAAAGAAGAAGTCCCCACCAAACAGGCGCTTGCTATTCAGCCTGCGACAGAAAAACCTGCTCCCGCTCCCGCCCAAAATAATCCGGAGCCAGCCAAAGTGGCAGAACCGGAGGAGCCGCGCTACGATTTTTATACCATTCTGCCTCAAGCCGAAGTAGTCGTGCCCGATTATGAGATTAAAACCCGGGTGCGGGAAGAAATGGTGGGTAAAGCCAAGACCACCAAATACATTATGCAGGCGGGTTCATTCCGTGAGATGCCGGATGCGGAAAAACATAAAGCTAAACTTGCCCAACTGGGCATTCAATCTAAGATTGAATCTGCCAAAGTGGGGAACGTGATGTGGCACCGAATCAAAATCGGTCCTTATGACAATTCCACCAGCGTTTCGACGATTAAAGATTTGCTGGCCAAAAATGGCATAGGGGTGATCGTGACTGAAGCGAGCGCAACCCCTTAGGTTTTACTCTGAATTTCCAAAGCGGCCTGATAAAGTAAATTCTTGCGCTGGCCGGTAATATCGGCTGCCAGAGCGGCAGCCGTTTTAATCGAACACTCTTTCAGTAATAGACTAAGAATTCGAATTTCTTCCTGATTGACTGCATTGTCTTGTGCGGTTTCCTGCATACCTTCTACCACCACCACAAATTCGCCTTTACGCATATTTTCGTCACTGCGAACGCGCAAAAGTATTTCTGCCAGACTATCCTTAACGATGGTTTCATGCAGTTTAGTGATTTCCCGGGCAATCACCAGGGTGTGGTGACTAGGGAAGACAGTGATCATGTCCTCTAAACAGGCCTGGATACGATGACTGGATTCGTAAAATGCCCATGTGGAGCTGTCACTGAGTTTGTGTTCAAAAAAGCTTTTACGGGCGGATGAGGTGCGTGGCAAAAAGCCCTCAAAACTAAAGCGGCTTAAAGCCAGTCCGGACACCGATAAAGCTGCAATCAGTGCACAGGCGCCGGGTATTGGGGAAACCTCTATGCCCTGCTCGCGGGCTAATTGAACGAGTGGTAAGCCAGGGTCACTCAGTAAAGGCGTACCGGCATCGGAAATAAGCGCAATGGATTCGCCGGCTTGGATACGTTCGACTAGGTGTCGGGCGATGTGCTCTTCGTTATGTTGATGCAGAGATTGCAGGGGTTTATTAATCCCAAAATGTTGTAACAAAGGGCGTGCATGGCGGGTATCTTCGGCGGCGATCAAATCGACTTGTTTAAGGGTCTCAATGGCGCGTGAACTGAGATCACCTAAATTGCCAATCGGTGTGGCCACCACATAGAGTTTTCCGGACATGTGTATAAATTAAGCTTAATTAAACGAGGCCCGCGCATTATGCCCGCTATGCTGAATTTTTGTCGGTTTTTCCTGAAAAACAGCCTATGCCGATAAAAAAGCCCGAGCCAGCACAGCATCTTGTCAACGGACGGTTGGCTGAAATGCAGGCTTTGCAGTATTTACAACAACAAGGATTACGCTGGCTGGCCAGTAATTACCGCTGCAAGTTGGGTGAACTGGATTTGTTGCTTTGGGAGGGTAATACCTTAGTGGTGGTTGAAGTGCGCTATCGTAAGAATGACCACTATGGCGGCGCCGCAGCCAGTATTACTGACCAAAAACAACAGCGTATCATCAAAGCCACTCAGCATTATGTGATAATGCATAACCTTAATCAGGTCGCCGTGCGTTTCGATGTCGTCGCGCTGACTGCGGGTAAACCGCTGGAATGGATCAAAAACGCTTTTCAAACATAATTTATGAATTTACAAGATCGCATCATCAATCATTTTTCCGATAGCATTCAAACCAAACAGGATGCGATGAACAATCTCTGTGAATTAATTGAATTCGCTTCCCAGAAAATTGTTGAGGCCTTGGTCGATGACAAAAAGGTGCTGTGTTGCGGCAATGGCGGCTCGGCTGGGGATGCTCAACATTTTTCATCCGAAATGCTGAATCGTTTCGAGCGTGAAAGGCCGGCTTTACCGGCAATTGCATTGACCACCGACAGTTCCACCCTGACTTCAATCGCCAACGATTATCATTTTGACGAAGTATTCGCCAAACAGATACGTGCTTTAGGCCAAGCCGGCGATGTTTTGCTGATTTATACCAGTAGCGGCAATTCTGGGAATTTGTTGAGAGCAGCCAAAGTGGCTCAGGATAAAGACATGACGGTTATTGCCCTCACCGGTAAAGATGGTGGTGGACTCGCTCAGAATCTCAAAGAATCGGACATTGAAATACGCGTGCCCTCGACCTCAACAGCGCGGGTCCAAGAAGTGCATTTGTTGATTACCCACTGTCTATGTGACCTGATCGACCAACAATTGTTTGGCGGTTAATTCAGTTATTTGATATTTCCGGTTTTTGATCACGGCCCAGCAGATTTTGCACAGCGACCTTGGGCGATAAGTCTTCAAATAAAACCTTATAGACTTGTTCGGTAATCGGCATATCCACGCCGTGTTGTAAGGAGAGTAAATAAGCCTGTCTGGCCGCGCTGATGCCTTCGACTTGTTGAGCAATATCTAGTAAGGCTTGTTCACGACTTTCGCCCTTACCGAGTGCTAAACCAAAGCGACGATTGCGGGACTGATTATCCGTACACGTCAGAATCAAATCACCTAAACCGGTTAATCCCATAAACGTATCGGCTTGGCCACCTAAATTGGTGCCAAGACGCATAATCTCGCTTAAGCCCCGGGTGATTAATGCTGCACGGGTGTTTGCCCCAAAACCCAGACCATCAGCAATCCCTGCGGCAATGGCCAGAACATTTTTACAGGCTCCGCCGACCTGAACCCCGATCAAATCATGACTGGTATAGGTTCTAAACGTCGGATTGTGCAGAATGTGTGTCAGTGTAGTCGCCAGTGAATCCGATTTTGAGGCTACCGTCAGTGCAGTCGGCAAGCCTGCTGCGACTTCCTGAGCAAACGTCGGACCGGACAGAACCGCAGTGGCGACAGATTCGCCCAGAATCGATTGACTAATTTCACTCAGCAAAGCGCCATTATCATGATCAAAGCCTTTTGTGGCCCAGGCAACTGCCTGTCCTTTTGACAAAAAGGGCTTTATGTCGAGCAAGGTTTTTTTAAAGGCATGACTGGGTACCACCAATAGCACGAGTTGGCTATTTTGGATAGCTGTTGCTAGGTCATCGCTGACACTCAGATTGGCAGGAAACTGAAAGCCCGGCAAATAGCGTGCATTTTCGCCAAGAAGCTTAATGTGCGCTATATGCTGGTGATTATGCCCCCATAAGACGGTATCAACACCGTTACGTGCGGCCTGCAATGCCAGAGCGGTACCCCAGGAGCCAGCGCCTAGTATGCAGAGATTGGTGGACATGCTTAGTTTAAAGTGCTTGGTGCGGCGTTTTGTTGCTGTTTTTGCAGATATAAGGCATCGAAATTGATAGGTGCCAGAATCAATTGTGGAAAACCGCCTTTGCTAACGAGGTCTGAAATCACTTCGCGGGCATAAGGGAACAAAACGTTGGGACAGAAACTGCCTAACAAGGGTGACAGTTCTTCTTCATCAAAACCATTTGCAGTAATTATACCCGCCTGTTGGACTTCTACCAGATAGGCAATTTCTTCCTCCAGCTTGACTGTCGCGGTAATCGACAAAACCACTTCAAATACACCGTCTTCCAGTGCTTTCGATTGGGTGGCCAGATTCAGGTCTAGCGAAGGTTGCCAGGCTTGAGTAAAAATTTTAGGGCTATTCGGTGTTTCAAAAGACAAATCTTTGGTATAGATTTTTTGAATAGAAAAATGTTTTTCGTTGTCCACAGGGACTTCGTTCGTTTCTGCCATGAGAAATTCCTTTTAAGGTTTAGTCTTTGATTTTGCCGTTTTTGATAGGCAGTTTGTAGTCTTCCCAAGATTGAATGCCGCCCAACAAATTATAGACTTTGTCAAAGCCGCCCTTGGTCAGCATTTTGCAAGCAGACACAGAACGGGCTCCGGTCTGACAGTTCACCAGCAGTGTCTGTTTCTTGTATTTTTCCAGCGTAGGCAGTTTTTCTGCCAGCGTGGTGAGAGGCAAATTGATCGCATTTTCAATATGACTTTTTTGATACTCAGCAGCATCACGTACATCAATCACCACAATATCTTCAACATTCATTTTGGTGACGGCGATTAAAGGGGAAATATTTTGGTATTTGTTAAAGGAGTTGGAAATTAAATCCTGAATCAACAGGAAAATGACGCACACCAGTGAAAAGGCGAGCATGTAGTGGTTGGTAACGAACTCTATGTATTGATCCATTCTCGAAATGCTTTTAATTATGATTCACAAAAAACGGTACGCATCATCTGAATTAAGTGAATAACGCGTTCATCACTGATGAAATAATAAACGAAGTTAGCCTCTTTTTTGAAATCCAGTATGCCTTTGTCCCGCAAAATAGCCAAATGCTGGGATACATTGCTTTGGCTAGTGCCTACCTGTTCAACGATGTCCTGTACACTCATGGCCTGACTACCCAGGACGCACAAAATTTTCAGGCGTAAAGGATGAGACATCGCTTTCAGGCACCGGGTGGCACGATTGATATCTTTGTCATCGTACGGAATTTTGTCGTTCTCGTCCATAAGCGGGGCATTAAATAAGATGAGGGGCACAGGGTTTTTAGTCCACGAGACATGGGGCGCTGATATAATATCAGCTTATGCCTATCAAGCGTCGAAGCCAATTTAGCAGAGTGTTATTTTTTGTTCAATAACCTAGCGCATGACAAGGTAATTGGTCTTAGTCTTTCAATATCAGAAATTGTTTTGGAGTTTTTCAATGGTATCTCGTCCCAAACCTTTGGTGTTATTAATTCTGGATGGCTTTGGCATTCGTCAAGAGCGTGAAAACAATGCAATCGCGCTGGCCAATACACCTTGCTGGGATAGCTTGCAGCGTGAATTTCCTATGACCGCTTTGGATTGCTCCGGAGATGTAGTGGGTTTGCCAGGTGATCAAATGGGTAATTCTGAAGTGGGCCACTTGCATATTGGCAGTGGTCGCTTATTGCGTCAGGAATTATCCCGCGTCAGTTATGAAATTGAAGCCGGTATTTTTGAGCAAAACCCGGTGTTGTGTGAAGCAGTCGACCAAGCGATTAAAAAAGACAAAGCACTCCACATCATGGGCTTGCTTTCAACCGGCGGCGTGCACAGTCATGAAGATCACATCATGGCCATGATAGAGCTGGCAGCCAAACGGGGTTTGAAAAAAATCTATTTACACGCCTTTTTGGACGGTCGTGATGTGCCGCCTAAAAGTGCAGACAGTGCTTTGCAACTGGCCGAAGACACCTTCAAAAAAATCGGCACAGGTCGTATCGCCACCGTCAGTGGCCGTTTTTATGCCATGGACAGAGACAACCGTTGGGAACGGGTCGAAGTGGCGTACAAAGCCATTGCAAAAGGTGAAGCGCAATACACTGATACATCGGCAAGACAGGCCTTGGCTGATTCCTATGCCCGAAATGAAACCGATGAGTTTGTGGTTCCGACACTGATCTTGGATGAACAAGGCCAGGCGGCTGTTCTGGACCAAGATGATTCAGTGGTATTCATGAATTTCCGTGCCGACCGTGCCCGTGAAATTTCGATTGCGCTGACCAGTCCAGAATTCGACAAATTCGAGCGCGGCGTAGCCCCGCATCATGGTTATTACGCCACTCTGACTGAATACAATCAAGCATTCAGCTATCCCATTGCCTACCCATCTGAAGATGTAAAAAACAGCATCGGCGAAGTGGTTGCGAATTTGGGCATGAAACAATTGCGTTTGGCCGAAACTGAAAAGTATGCTCATGTTACCTTCTTTTTGAATGGTGGTCGTGATGAGCCATTTAGCGGTGAAGATCGCATTCTGGTGCCCTCACCCAAAGTCAAAACCTATGATTTACAACCCGAAATGAGCGCTGCAGAAGTGACTCAACATTTAGTATCTGCGATTACAGGTGGTCAGTACGATTTGATTATTTGTAATTATGCGAACTGCGATATGGTTGGTCACACCGGTCATTTAGAGGCGGCGATTAAAGCAGTGGAAACAATTGATGCCAGCTTAAGCCAAGTGGTTGCGGCGGTACAGCAAGTGGGTGGTCAAATGTTAATTACTGCGGATCACGGCAATATCGAGCAAATGGTCGACACCACCAGTGGTCAGGCACATACCGCCCACACCACCAATTTAGTACCTTTAGTCCATGTCGGAGGGCATCAGCCATTATCAGAGGGTGGCAATTTGGCTGATTTGGCGCCGACCATGCTGAAAATTCTCAATATCCCACAACCTGTGGAAATGACCGGTCGTGCTCTGCTTGGCTAAGGCATGAGACTGGCCGTTATCACCTGTCTTTTACTCAGCATTAGCGCGGCTTTCGCAGCAACTGATGCGGGTAAAAGTCAGGAACTAAAAGAAGTTCAGTCCAGAATCCAAAAAGTGGGTAACGATGTCAGGTCGCTGGCATTCGAAAAAGGCGAGCATCTTGATCAGCTGAAAAAGTTTGAGAAACGCTATGGCGAACTGGTCAATGCCGTCAATGCGCTTAAAACACAAATTGCCCAGCATGAGCACAGTTTGCAAGAGATTCGGCTAAAGATCGCCAATACCCAAAAAGAATTGCGGATGCAGCAACAAGGTTTGGAAGGTCTGATTAAATCGGTTGCCGCCATGGGTGACAAAGATAAGATCGGCATTTTTATGTCACCGAATGATCCTACTTTGTCCAGTCGAATGCAGGTTTATTACGACTATATCAGTAAAGCGCGCCTGCAAAAACTTCAGGCAATTGAAGAAAACGCGCAGGAATTACGTCAATTTGAAGCTGAAAAAGACGCGCAAACCCAATTGATTCAACAGAGTTTGCATAAAAAACAGCAAGAGACGGAAGATCTTCAACGTATCAAGACTGATCGCGAAAAACTTTTAGCCGAAATTAATGGTCAATTTGCTGATAAACAAGAGCAATTACAACGACTCGAGCAAAATGCAAGAAAGTTAGAGTCACTGCTAGCATCCTTACCTAAAAGTGATGATAATGTCGTCCATGCAACTGCTTCTGCTCCAGAGCCGGTAGCAACACCTGCACAGGCGGCGCCAGCTGCTGAAAACTCCCAAAATCATAAACGTCAGGAAGCTGAATTCCCTGTTAGCGCTCAGAGTCAGACATTTGAAGCACTTAAAGGTAAACTGAGCCTGCCTGTCCAAGGCGGTATTTCGGAACGCTTTGGTAGTAAACGCTACGAAATGAGTTGGGATGGTGTGGTCATCAATGCCCATGAAGGGGTTGATGTACGCGCAATTGCCGATGGCAAGGTGGTATATGCCGATTGGTTAAGAGGTTATGGCTTAATGGTGATTGTCGATCACGGCAAAGGTTACATCAGTTTGTATGCCTTTAATCAAAGCATTAATAAAAGCGCGGGCAGCCACGTTAAAGCAGGCGAAAGTTTAGCGACAGTGGGTCGCAGTGGTGGACGTTCGGGACCCGGATTGTATTTTGGAATACGCCATCGAGGCACTCCATTGAATCCGGAACACTGGTGTCATGCGCGGTAAAGAAATTTTAGACAGTATAAGTTCTTGGGGACTTCAAAACACATGTTGAAAAAAACCAACACTCCGATTTTACTAACAGGATTTTTGCTCGGTGCTACAGTCGCCGTGGGCGGCAATGTATTGGCCGAGAAATCGAGTCCAGCGCCAGCAAAGCCTGATGAGTTGCAAGCACTCCCGTTTGAGGAGTTGAGGTCGTTTACTGAAATCTTTGGTCGCATCAAACAAGACTATGTTGAGCCGGTTTCAGACAAAAAACTGCTGGAAGACGCTATTCGCGGCATGTTATCGGGCTTAGATCCACATTCCGCCTATCTGGCGAATGAAGAATACAAAGAGCTTCAGGAAGGTACCACCGGTCAGTTTGGGGGGCTGGGTATTGAAGTCGGTATGGAAAACGGTTTTGTAAAAGTTGTTTCGCCAATTGATGATACGCCGGCGCAAAAAGCGGGTATCAAATCAGGTGATTTAATTGTACGCATTGATGATAAGCCAGTTAAAGGTATGAGCTTATCCGATGCGGTCAAAACTATGCGGGGTGAGCCCGGTACTGAGATCGTCTTGACTGTCATTCGAGAAGGCGCGGAAACTCCGCTAAAATTCGCACTGACGCGTGACATTATTCGGGTGAAAAGTGTCAAAAATAAATTGCTGGAGAAAGACTACGGCTATTTACGTATCAGTAGTTTTCAGTCGGCTACCGGTCAAAACCTAGTCGATGCTGTTGAAGAACTCAAAAAGGAAAACGAACGTCCGCTTAAAGGCGTAGTTTTAGATCTGCGTAATAACCCAGGTGGTGTGCTAAATGCTGCTGTTGAAGTGAGTGACGCCTTTTTATCATCGGGTTTAATTGTCTTTACCGAGGGCCGGATCAAAAATTCGGAAATGCGTTTTAATGCATCACCGGGTGATGTCATTAATGGTGCGCCCATCGTGGTATTGATTAATGGTGGTTCAGCTTCAGCGTCGGAGATTGTGGCAGGTGCTTTGCAAGACCAAAAACGTGCAGTGATTATGGGCGAAAAATCGTTTGGTAAAGGATCCGTGCAAACTATTTTGCCGACCAGTAACAATGCAGCCATCAAGCTGACCACAGCTCGTTACTTTACCCCTTCTGGTCGTTCGATTCAGGCAGAGGGTATTGAGCCTGATGTTAAATTGGCCCGTGTTAAGCTTGAAGAACTGGAAAAAGCCAAAGTCGAATCCATTAAAGAAGCAGACTTGTCGCATCATTTAACCAATGGTAATGCCAATAAAAACAAAGAGCCGGCTGAAGATAAGAAATCTGAAAATGATGATGCTTCCGAATCTGAAAATGATGATGCTTCCGAAAAGGATAACGCCAATCAACCAGCGGTTAGGGATTATCCGTTAAATGAAGCCTTAAACTTGCTGAAAGGCATTGCCATCTTAAAAAAATAAGATGAGCAAAAACCCATCCTTCATCGTTTCCGAGCGGTGCTGGATGGGTTTTTTTATGCCTGAAAAACTGAATGACCACAATAAAAGCATTGGATAAAGCCAATACTTGGTTTATAACTAAACGATAGAGTATTGATAATACGAGGACAGTATGCGTGACTGGAAATTCTTCCCTAAGCTGGTAGTGGCGGCCTTATTAGTTGGTCTTGGTCTCTATGTGGCTTTTTACTTTGTATTTTTGGATTTCTTCGTCGATTTGTGGTGGTTTCGCTCCTTAGAGTTTGAAGCCTACTTCTGGTTGCGATTCCTCTATCGCTTTATCTTTTCTGCTGCGGTGACCCTGTTCTTCTTCAGCATCTTCATGTTTCACTTTTATATCGCCTCACGTTACTTGGGCCTGAATCCGCCTGATGAAATCTTGATGGACGATAAAAAAAGACGCCGGTTTCAGCGTGTTGCGGATCTATTCCTGTATGGGTCCTTGAAGGTTTATACCCCAATTGCTTTATTGTTAGCCGTGGGAATTGCCCTGCCTTTTTATTGGCAATGGGAACAAGCCCTATTATTCTTTTTCGGTGAAGCCTCCGGTGTTTTAGATCCGATATATGGGAATGATGTCAGTTTTTATTTGTTTTCTTACCCGGTGTTTGAACTGATTCAACAAGAATTGTTGATGACTGCGGCTGTGGTGTTTTTGGTGACAGCTATTTTGTATTGGGCTGAACACGTATTTATTCCTAATCAGAGTAAACAATTTCCTGTTGGCGCCAAGATTCATCTGGCTGTTTTGTTCCTGTTTGTGGTGGCATTTGTGGTTTGGGGGTTTGCACTGGAGCGATTTGCTCTGCTGTATTCCAACGAAAATGAGCCTATATTTTTTGGTCCTGGCTTAGTCCAGATTCGCTACTACCTGCCTTTAATCTGGCTCTCAATGGCTGCCGTATTGGCTGTTGCCGGTTTGATCTTATTCTATGTCTTTTCTGGGCGGACCATCAGACCCCTGCCTATCCTGGTGGTTGTTCTGGCGGTAGTCGGTATTCAAGGGCTACGCATTAGCCATATCTTGCCGAATCTGATGGAAATATTCATCGTAAAACCCAACTTCTCTCGTGCGGAAGCCGAAAACATGCGCGACAACATCGTCGCTACTTTGTCGGCATATGACTTGAATGACATCAAAACGATAGATTTCAAAGTAGTTCTGGATGCCAGGAAAGATATCGAAGCATGGTCGACCACCAAGCATTTTGAAAATATTCCGGTTTGGGATCGTGAACTGCTGATTGATAGCTATAAGCAATTACAAGGGATCAGACCCTATTATGACTTTCCCACAGTTGATGAAGATCGTTACTTTATCAATGGCCATCATCAACAAGTGAATCTGGCGGCACGGGAAATCAATCTCAAAAAATTACCCAATGAAGCGCAAAACTGGGAGAACACCCATTTGCGTTATACCCATGGCTATGGCGCGGTGGTGTCACCGGCGGCTCAGGATGCCGGTATTCCGATTGTTTGGTATTTACGTGATTTAGATATGAGTTCCAACGTGGGTTTTGCTGTTGAGCATCCGGATATCTACTACGGTAAAGGTCAATATGAATACGCCATTGTCCCTAATGGCCTGGCGTCGGCTGATATATCTTCTTCAAAGCGAGATGTCGGCTTTAATGGCGCAGGAATCCCCATTTCTTCGTGGTTTAGAAAAGTATTGCTGGCCTTCCATCTTAAAGATGAAAAAATATTCTTTTCGCCCAACATCAACCATGACAGTCATCTGCTTAACCGTCGCAATATTGAAGAACGTATCCATGCCTTAACCCCCTTCCTGCATTTGGATAAAGATCCGTATTTGGTAATCAATAACGACAGGTTTTACTGGATACAAGATGCCTATACCACATCGAATTATTATCCGGTCTCTAAGCCAGTAGCAGAAAGTTTTCAAGCCGGTCCAGTGCGCTTTAACTACATCCGGAATGCGGTCAAGATTGTGGTAGATGCTTACGATGGCAGCGTCGATTACTACATTGCCGATAACAAAGATCCTGTGATCAATGCCTATCGACGCGCTTATCCGGGCTTATTCCAAAAAATAGAACAAATGCCGGAAACTTTGCTCGAGCATCTGCGTTATCCGCGTGATCTCTACAACCTGCAAATGAAAATATATGCCAAGTATCATCAAACCAGTCCGGAGTTGTTCTATGAACAGGCCGAGACTTGGGAAAATGCCAAGGTAGGTGGTCAGCCGCTATTGCCGTATTTCATCACTATGGATATTATGGATCGCTGTAATTATCAGGAAGAGTTTGTCATGATTGACCCTATGACACCGATTCATCGTGACAATCTCAGTATGGTGGGTGTCGCCTCCACACTAGACGAAGTGGCCTGTGATCATCGTTACAAGCCTAGCATCAGTGTTTTTAAATTTCCGAAAGAAGTTCAAGTGAATGGTCCTTCACAGGTAAATGCTTTAATTGACCAAAATCCGGAAATTTCCGCTCAATTTACCTTATGGAATCAGCAAGGTTCGGAAATTCGTAAAGGCCGGATGGTGGTCTTGCCGATGGGTAATTCAATTCTCTATGTACAGCCCATTTATACTTTGGCCACCAAGACCAAAATGCCGGAGTTGGCACGCGTGATTGTCTCTATCGGCAATCAGGTTGTTATGGACAAAACCTTGTTAGCTGCTTTTGAGCGTCTCAAAGCCTTGTTTGTTAAGGGGGCCATCAGTCCGCGATCAGGAACATCTTCCGTCCATTAACTGTCCAAGCTGATACACAGCAGATGATCGAGCATGATGTAGAGGTCGTGGTGTTTGTGGCGCTAATGGCCGAGGCGCGAGCACTTATCGGACATTGGCGCTTGCGTTTAATAGCCGGCTCCTCGCCATTTGCCATTTATCAAAATGGCCGCAAAGCCCTGGTTGTTACTGGAATGGGCAAGGCCAATATGGCGGCAGCGCTTGGATACAGTTTAAGTGTCTTGCCGAATCAAAATCCGATATTGCTGAATCTGGGTATTGCTGGTCACCCACAGCATAGTTTGGGTAGTTGGTGGTTGGCGCATAAAATCACAGATGCCGAAACCGGTAAATCATGGTATCCGCCTATGAGCTTAATGGCTCAGATGCCCTCATCCGCTTTGATGAGTTTTAGCCGTCCGCATGACACGTATCAATTCGATACGCTGTACGACATGGAAGCCAGTGCTTTTTATGAGATTGCCTGCAAATTCAGCAGCCTGGAATTAATCCAAAGTATCAAATTAGTATCAGATAATCGTCAGCAGTCTATTGCAAGCATTACACCCCAGCAAGTGACTGATTGGATAAGCGATAAAATCCCTGAGATTGAATATGTCTTATCGGCATTGCAAAGGGCTAAAGACAGTATTCCGCCAATTGCCCAAGAACCCTATCAAACCCTGATAAAACAGTGGCACTTTTCTGTGAGCAATGCGGTTCGCTTGCGACAGCTGCTGCAAACGTGGCGATTAATGACAGGTGAAGATTTTAACTGGCAAGCGTGCGAGGCTAAGAGTGCCAAACATTTATTGAAATGTTTGGAACAAGCACTGGATGCAATGGAATTTAGATTATAACAGGCATAAAAAAGGGGCAGCCTTAGCACACCCCTTTTTTGCAACGATCAGAAATTAGATCAAGTTGACGATGTTAGCCAAACTTTCTTTAGATTTTTTGATACCTTCTGAAGCTTCAGCCAGGTTGCCAGCTTTAGCAGCAGATACAGCAGCTCTCAAAGCTTTTAAGCTTTTTGAGTTTTCTCTAGCTACTCTGTCGTTTGCATTGATTTCTTCAGAAAAATCAGAAGCCGCTTTGATCAAAGCTGCTACGTCATCACCTGCTGCGTTGCTAGCAATAGCCGCTTCAGCTTTAGCTAAACGCTCTTGAACACCTTTAACAGCATCAATTGGTTTATAAGATGTTCTACCTGCTTCAGCAACAGCTGCAGTTGAGAAAGAACCCATGGCAATAGCTAAAGAGAATGCAACAACAGCACTTTTCAAAATTTTCATGTATGAACCTCATAGTTATATTTTTATAAGACACATATAGCTGCTAATACTACCTCTTTAACTACTACATGCATCTCGATAATAACACAGATTTCTGCTGGATATAGCAGTTTGTTAAGGTTTGATTACAAGGGCATGTTATTTCGAATTTATTCAATGCTTAACAGGATTCTATCCAGCCACGACGCGGGTAGCAGCCGTTTTAACCAGGCAAAAAGATGTGTCGGAAATGTCACCGGATAACGGTATTTAGGTGACTTACTTTCCAGCGCTTTAATCACCGCATCAGCAACCGCCGTAGCCGGTAAAGTAAAGGGAGCCGCCGGTCCCTCTTTATTCAAACGAGCTTCCATCGCTTCATAAGTCGCCCGATGAAAACTCGTCGTTTTATCGATATGCGCCTGATACTGCGCAAAAGCATTCTTCCTGAAATCACTAATAATGGGGCCAGGCTCAATTAAAACGATGTGAATTCCACTGCCCTTAAGTTCCAGGCGTAAAGTATCTGCAAGACCTTCCAAGGCAAATTTGCTGGCATTATAGGCACCACGAAATTTCATAGCGACAAAACCCAATATTGAGCTGTTGTAAATAATGCGGCCATGGCCTTGCTCACGCATAATCGGGATGAGCAGATTGGTTAATTCATGTGTTCCAAACAAATTAGTCTCAAACTGAGTGCGCAATGCCTCACGACTCAAATCTTCAACTGCACCCGGTTGTCCGTAAGCACCGTTATTAAAAACCGCATAGAGTTGGTTGTCGGTCAGGTTTTTGAGCTGAACAACCATTTGTTGAATGCTGTTGGAATCCCTTAAATCCAGTGCCAGGCACTCAAAGCCTTCCCCTTGCAATCGCTCAATATCATCGGGTTTACGTGCAGTACAGATGACCCGATAACCTCGGTTTTTAAGGCTTACGGCAGTTGCATAACCGATGCCGGTTGAGCAGCCGGTGATCAAAATTGCTTTATCTGAATTCATAAAACCTGTGATTGTTTGCTAAAAGGGAATGGTGTCTTTCGGGTTATCCTATTGTGTCAGAATTTTTAAAACACTAATATCCATCATGCGTGTTTTAAACTCGCCATAACAATCCCCGAGGGATGTTTCTGCGCAATCGGCGCCCTATATAATCGGTTTTGCAATAGAATACCCTTAAATCTAAAAAAGCATCTGCCACAGGAGCTATTGAATGGCTGACAGCAAAACTATACAGCTGACGAGCGAAGGTCAAACGACCGAACTACCAATTCTTTCCGGTACTATGGGGCCCGATGTCATCGACATTCGTAAACTCTACGCCGAAAAAGGCTTGTTTACTTTTGATCCTGGTTTCACATCGACAGCAAGCTGTACTTCAAAAATTACCTACATCGACGGTGACGCCGGAATACTGCTCTACCGTGGTTATCCGATTGAGCAGTTGGCGGAAAAGTGTGATTTTCTTGAGGTTTGTTATTTATTATTGAATGGCGATTTGCCTAACGGCGCCCAAATGAAGGGCTTCGTGACTAACGTTAGTCAGCATGTGATGGTGCATGAACAGCTGACCAAATTTTACAGCGGTTTCCGTCGTGATGCTCATCCCATGGCGGTCCTGGTGGGTGTAGTCGGTGCTCTGTCAGCCTTCTATCATGACGTGATGGATATCAATAGTCGTGAAGACCGCTATATGTCTGCGATTCGGCTGATTGCCAAAATGCCTAACCTTGTGGCTATGTCACATAAGTACAGCATAGGCATGCCGTTTATCTATCCTAAGCGTAAACTGGGATATGCCGACAACTTTATGCGTATGTTGCACGGCGATCCTTGTGATGATTACATTCAAAACCCGGTTTTGACCCGGGCTTTAGACAGAATTCTGATTTTGCATGCTGACCACGAACAAAATGCTTCGACTTCAACGGTACGTTTAGCGGGTTCGAGTGGTGCGAATCCCTATGCCTGTGTAGCGGCAGGTATTGCCTGTTTATGGGGTGCTGCTCATGGGGGAGCCAATGAAGCCGTGCTGAATATGCTAGAAGAAATTGGTGATGTCTCGCGTATTTCCGAATATGTAGCCAAGGCCAAAGATAAAAACGATCCGTTCCGTTTGATGGGCTTTGGTCATCGTGTGTATAAAAACTACGATCCACGTGCGAAATTGATGCGTGAAACTTGTTATGAAGTTTTGGATGAACTTAATCTGAACGATGACAGACTATTCAAGCTGGCGATGGAATTAGAACGTATTGCCCTGGAAGATCCTTATTTTGTCGAGAAAAAACTTTACCCTAATGTTGACTTCTACTCGGGTATTGTTTTGAGAGCTTTGGGTATTCCAACCGAAATGTTTACCGCGATTTTTGCGATGGCCCGTTCAGTAGGCTGGATTGCCCAATGGGATGAAATGATCTCAGATCCACTACTAAAAATCGGTCGCCCCCGTCAGTTATATCAAGGTGTTACCCAACGCGACGTAAAACCCATCTCCAGCAGATAATCTCCCAAAAAAGGGGCCAGGCTCAATTGAATTAAATAAATTGAGCTTGGAATCAATTGAGCCTGGCCCCTTTTAATTCACGAGCTATTAATGAGTTTGCATAATCGGAAATATGGTCTGAATAGCTGTAGAAATATTGACCGGTTTTAGATTGGGGTGTGCAAAGATTGTTTTTGGTATCACACAACAGGGTGGCCGGATCGTAGACCACGAGATTTGGATGTTGCTGTTGCAACCTGGATATAAACTGCCTGTAGGCCTTTGTACCCTCAAGATGATCCGAGTAACTTAATTGACATTTCGGGTTGGGCTTACGTCTGAACACCTTGTTTAATAGTTCACTGGATGTCATCCCCCCACTGATACAGCTATGCGGATCAGGCAAGGTCGGATTATCGACAACAAACACCACGGTTTTGCCGGCATCTTCCAGTTTTTTAATTGCCTGTGAATAGCTCGACAACAAATGCGTGTATTTTTCTTCAGCCTCGGGTTCGATAAAGCCAGTTTCTTGATTGGTTTTGAAAAGAGTACGCAGTGCTTTGACCAGATAGACCCGCTCTAGATTTGGATTGTTAACAACAGTCTCTAAGGCAATCCGGTTTTTTTGCTGATTAGCGGACAGAGGATCTTTTGAAGCGTCTGGAGCCCCGACAGAGCCAATTAAAATGCCATCGACCGGCTTGCTTTCGCGTGCTAATCCGTAAAATAAGGCTTCTGCCTTGCTATCACCTATGACCACATAACGCGCTACTTGCTGACCGGAACTTGACTTACAAAACTCCCATTTTAGGGTTTTAGCCGGCTCTGCTAATCCGCACTCGTTTAGCAAGGAATCGCGGTCGGCGCCCAACACCATAGTCGTCACATCACCGTCTAGACGGGATAGCGTCCTGAACTTGAATCCGTGTTGACTGCTGATCAACCAACCCACCAAAAACACCATCAATAAGACTATGCTCAGCGCCACTACCCAGCGCCACGAGGCTTGGCCGCGACTGGCTCTGACGGGTAACTCAATGAAGCGATAACTGACCCAAGCCAAAATCACACTGATGGCTAACATGCTCAAACGAATCGAGGGGTCGGGTAATGAGGACTCAGCGATGTGGGCAAATGTCAGTAAAGGCCAATGCCATAGATACAAGGGGTAACTAATCAGTCCTATCCAGATCATGAGTGGATTGGCCAGAACGTGCTGATTCAACCAGGCTGTTTGACTGCCTGTACCGGCTAACATCAGGCATACAGCACCGACAGTGGGTAGAAGCGCCCATGCACCCGGGAATGAGGCATGGCGGTCCAGAGCGAAAAGAGCCGTCAGGATTAAGCATAAACCCAAGCCAGCCAGCAGGTTTTGATGGCGTTTGATAAAACCAACTGATGTTTGCTGGCGACTAAACGCCATCAGCGAGCCAATGCTTAATTCCCAGAAACGGCTGAGCGGAGAATAAAAGTCCGCAACCGTATCGTGCCTTACTAGCCACAAACTGAACAGGAGCGAAATAACGCTGAGCCCGACAATGATACGCAAAATCAGGGTCTTGGGTAAACGCCAGACCCATTGTAAAACTAAGGGCCAGACGATATAAAACTGCTCTTCGATTGCCAACGACCAGAGATGTAACAGGGGTTTAGTCTCTGCAGCGGAGTCAAAGTAGCCGGCTTGTTTCCAGAGCACAAAATTAGCCGAAAAACTGGTGCCACCCATGATGAGCTTAGCCAGCATCTTGTATTCGTCGGGTGTCAGTAAAACCCAGCCAATCGCGATCCCAGCGATCAAAACAAAAATTAAGGCGGGAAAAATGCGCTTAATACGACGGCTATAAAAGTCTTGATAGGAAAAACCATGCTGCGCCAGACTGGCAAAAATATGGCTGGAGATCAGATAGCCTGATATTACAAAAAAGATATCGACCCCGACAAAACCGCCTGGAAGCGCTTCCGGAAAAGCATGGAAAACAATGACGGCCAGAATGGCAAGCGCTCGCAAACCGTCAATGTCTGGACGATATTCCTGAGTGGTGAGGTGCAAGCGCTGGCAATGTGTGCTTAGCGCGTCAGTTGGGCGGGTAACAGAAATCGGCGGCATACGCAAAAAACCAGAAGGCTCGCTTGAAGCGAGCCTGGCCCCTTATTTGAGGACGAGTTTACTGATTGCGGGTAAAACAACGAAGGTGCAGGTCATGATCCAGAAAATTCCAATGGTAATGACGACACCCATGCTGGCGATGCCGGCATGGGGTGAAAAGGCCAGGCCCACAAAACTGGAAATTGTGGTTAAGGCACCATAAAACATGCCACGTGCGGTGCTGGACTGGTAGATATTCTGATTTTCGGATAGCGAATGATGCAGTTTCTCAACCATATGAATGCCGTTATCCACGCCTAAGCCCATCAATAAAGGCAGGGCAATAATATTGGCAAAATTGATCGGCGTTCCAGTGAAAACCGTGGTCGCCATGGTAAATAAACCGGCTAGAACCAGCGGGGTCATGACCAGTAAAGTATCGACGATACTGCGACGGATGAGCATAAGCAGGACCGCAATCGAAACCAGTGCAATGGTAATCGCTTCCTGGAATGCCGCCAGTACGGCTTTCATCGATTCCCAATACATCACCGGTAAATCGGTCGCATTCGGCGCTATGGCCTGGACATCGGTGATAAAGGTTTGCATATTATCCAGATCATTCAGGTCTTTCTTGGGATAAATCCGAATCCGGTACAGACCTTCAGCACTGAGCCAGCGTTCCCGTAAGTTAGTCGGAATTGCATCAATGGTAATTTCTTCCGCTTTAAATCCGGTGAGTAATTGATTCATCACCGTTGGCAGAGTACCCAACAAAGAGGTCTGAATTTTTTCGATAAACACGCCGCGATCGGGTTGCAGACGGGCATCTAATTCAACCAGAACATCCTCCAGTTCCTGCTTGAACGCTTTTAAGGACTGGATGTCGGAGGGACTGGTTTTTTTCGGCAACGTGGCATCGACCGTTGCAATCATCCGTTTGATGCTGGCAGCGGGGTCTTCCCCGGTTTTTAAGAGCGGAAATCCCTGGCTTTGCTGGCCCAAAGTTAAGGCCATATCATCGATGATCGCCAGCTTTTGTTCCTGATCATCCGGAACGAAATCAAACAGACTGACAGTTTTGTCGACAGTTTCCAGTTTAGCCAATTGAGCCTGAAGTTCATGTGCTTCCGCCGCATTATTAGCCAGAACGGTCAGGGTCATCGGCGAGGTTTCACGCGCCTTCATCAGTTCTTTAAAAGCAATCACTGATTCGGTATTGGGGTCGCGCAAATTTAAAGGATTAAAATCGGTCTTAACCTGAAACACAAAAAAGATCGAGACCAATGTCCCGACCAAGGTCACTGCGCTGATCGGTTTGGCATAATGCAAAGTAAATGACGCCAACAATGCAGAAAACTTCGAATCACCCGGTTGTTCACCTTTGTGCAAAATATGACGCGGGGGGGTCGGTAACAATTTCAAAATAACCGGTAATACGGTCAGCGTAATGAACAGACAGATAAACAAACTGGTCCCCGCCAGCAAGCCCAGTTCGGAAATGCCCTGGTAATCCGTCGGAATAAAGGCATATAAGCCAATTGAAGTAGTACCCGCACAGAGAATCAAGGACGGAGCGGTTTCAACCAGCGCTGAGCGTATCGCCGAGGGTTTGTGATTACCGTGTTGATCCAAATTATCACGGTAGCGCAAACACAAGTGAATCGCGTATTCCACACCCAAACCAATATTGGATACCGCAAAGGCCACCGAAATAAGGTTGAGTTGTTTAACCGCAACCGAGGCAAACAGACCACAAAAGATCATGCCTAGTCCGAGAGTGATCAGGGTTGCCCACATGAGTAACCATGAACGATATGCCATCAGCAAAATAACCAAAACCAGCACGATAGAAAAAATACTGGCATTAAAAGTACCTTGGCTCATACCGGCCATTTCGTCATGTTCCAGCCCTACTTCGCCAGTAATCCAGACTTTGACCGCTGGTAGGTTGGGGTCTTGGACTTTAGCGACTGAGGTGCGTATCACATTGATGGCTGGCTCAACCGGTAAAATCTGACTGTAATCGAATTTAGGCGTGACAAAAATAAAGGCCTTGTCCGATTGTTGTTCGCTAATTTTGTTCTCAGCAATCAGATTTTGCCAGGACAAAAGATCGGTCTCACCGTTCAAGGTCTTGTGTAAAGAATGACTGACTTTATCGATCAGAGACATGATATCGATAGGCACTTCTTCGCTGCGATTTTCCGCATTGAGAGCATCTTGGAAAATCGAAAAGAAACCGTTCAGGCTGGGATCTTTAGAAATCCGGCCAATAAACGGCTGAGCCTGAGCTAAGGTGTCAGAAAAATCCTGCAGTTTGTCAGTGTCCAGATAGAGCAAACCATTACGGCGTAAGAAAGGATCTTCATCAGGACGCAGGACTTGCGTGAAATGTTCGGTATCCGCGCGTAATTCCCGGCTCAAACGTTGCGCTGCGGCTTTGGTCAGCTCCGGGCTGCTGGATTCAACCACCAGCAAAAGCGTATGCAGTTCCTGGCCAAAGGCTTTCTCAAAATTGCGTCGGTTTTGCTGAAAAGCCGATTCGGGCGCGATGAGTTCGGCGGTATCAGTGTTTACACTTAAATGGGTGCCAATGTATTGCACGGCCAGATAAGCTGACAGGGCGGCGGCCACTAATACCAAGAACGGTGAATGTAACAGACCGCTACTCCAGCGTTCAGCCAATCGCTGAAAATATTGTTCAAACTGCATGATTAAGCGCTCACCAAAGTGATTTTCCAATAAGAAGTCCAAGCCATAATATTGCCTATGCGATGGTCCATTGCACCAGACCGCTATAAGCGGTACCAATGACTACGAGGCCGAAAATGATTCGGTACCAGGCAAAAATGATGAAATTATGATGGCTGATATAGCGTAATAAAGCTTTGACAGCGACTAAGGCGCTTAAAAAAGCCGCTATTAAGCCAGCGGCAAACAAACCCCCATCATCGGCCAAGGCCAGTAAATCACGATGCTTGTAGACATCATAGGCACTGGCAATGATTAAAGTGGGAATAGCCAGAAAAAACGAAAATTCAGTGGCGGTTTGACGGGACAGACCAAACAGCAGGCCGCCAATGATCGTGGCCCCGGAACGCGATGTACCGGGTATCAGGGCAAAAGCCTGTGCCAGACCCAGTTTCAAAGCATCCAGAGGGCTCAAGTCTTCAACCGCGTGTACACGAACACGATGTTCACGTTTTTCCGCCCAGATTATGATAAAAGCACCGACAATAAACGCTAAAGCAACTGGCAGCGGTTTGAATAAAAGCGCTTTGATAGGCTTGCCAAACAGCAGGCCCAGAATTGCTAAGGGAAGAAAGGCGATTGCCAGATTCAGGACAAACTTTTGTGCTTGGCGCTGAGAGGGTAACTGACAGAGGATTTGGCCAATTTTGCTGCGGTATTCCCAGCAAATAGCCAGAATGGCCCCCACCTGAATCACAACCGTGAATAATTTGGATTTTTCATCATTAAAACCGAGCAGATCACCCGCTAAAATCAAATGTCCGGTACTGGAAATGGGCAGAAATTCGGTCAAACCTTCAACGACACCCATGATGAGGGCTTTAATGATCAGAGTAATGTCCATTGAGATGTTTAGATCTTGTTTTAGTTAGTTTTGCAACTACCGTAAAAATAAAGGGAATTATAGTCGAAAACCTGCCTACCACCTAACCGGGCGGTTTGGCTTAAAGTAGCAGGGCCGATTCTCGACGTAATAATTCGGCTTTGCGTTCAATCCCCCAGCGATAGCCGGACAAACTACCATGACTGCTAATCACGCGATGACAGGGGATCACCAGTGCTACCGGATTAGCTGCGCAAGCAGAAGCAACGGCTCTGACTGCCTGTGGGGCGTCAAGGCGGTGAGCAATCACGGCATAGGTCGTAGTGGTGCCGATCGGTATGGCTTGTAAGGCCTGCCACACCTGTAATTGAAAAGGTGTGCCGCGTAAATCCAGCGCTAAGTCCAGATGGGTACTGGGGGTTTCAATAAAGGCATTTGCCTGCTCAAGCAGTTTTTGCAGCTCAGGCTCTGCATCTAGACGCTGGGCCTGAGGGTGCTTATGTAACAACTGAGCTTCCAGTAAAGGAAGCTGATCGCCCATACTTAAGTGGCAGACGCCTCGTGAACTATAAGCCAGTAATAGCTGGCCTAATGAATTCTGGCTCGAGCTATAATGAATCCAGCTCGGGTTTGGAACAGCTGACGGTTGAAATGACATGCGAGTCTTGCTCCTAGGGTATCAACCAAAGATAAGCAGTTTTTAGCTGCCTCGTTGTTTAGTGTACTCTTTTTATTGCAAGCTTACCTTGCGAGCCGACTCCTGTATTCCTTAGAATGGCGGCATTGTCTAACTGGAGTTGCCTGTGGCAGAGCCCGAATTCGTCCCTTTAAAGATTGCGATACTCACCATATCCGATACCCGCACGCTGGAAACCGATACTTCAGGGCAAATTTTAGTCGAGCAATTAGCTGCAGCCGGCCATAGCCTTTATCAACGCCAACTGGTCGCCGACAATATTTATCAGATTCGTGCGGTCATCAGCCAATGGATTGCGGATGCAGAAGTGAATGTGATCATCAGCACCGGTGGGACGGGGGTAACGGGTCGCGATGGAACCCCTGAAGCCGTCAGTCCGTTGTTGGACAAGCAACTGGACGGCTTTGGCGAAGTGTTTCGCATGCTGTCTTACCAAGAGATTAAGACCTCTACTGTGCAATCCCGGGCAATCGCGGGTGTGGCCAACGGCTGTTATATTTTTTGTTTGCCGGGTTCAGGCAGTGCGTGTCGCACGGCATGGCATAGTCTGATCAAAGAGCAACTCGATGCCCGTACCCGTCCCTGTAATCTGGTGCAATTAATGCCGCGCCTTAAGGAACACTAATGCAAAAATCTTATCTGGCCTGGGCGGGTGTTTCAGGTTTTCTGGCCGTCGCACTGGGGGCTTTTGGTGCTCACGGCCTCAAGCACATTCTGTCTGAATACGAACTTGATATCTACAAAACAGCGGTGAATTACCAGATGTGGCATACCCTGCTTCTGGCCATCATCGCCCTGTTACCCGCCAATTGTCTGCTCAAATGGGCAGCACGATCCCTGTTATTCGGCATAGTTTTCTTCTCTGGCAGTCTCTATCTATTGGCAGTTTCCAAGGTAAGCTGGTTAGGTATGATTACGCCAATCGGTGGTCTGGCATTTTTGTTAGCCTGGGGTTTGCTGGTGCTTGCTGCCATCCGTCAGCCAGCCTGAACACCCAGATACATTATTTTTAGAAGACAAAATCATGATGCGTGACGCGAATCCCCAAACCATATATTTAAAAGACTACACCTGTCCTGACTATCTGATTGATAGTGTAGAGTTGGTGTTTGATCTAGACGAAGAAAACACTCTGGTGCAGTCACGCTTAAGCGTGCGACGCAATCCCGAATCCAGTCTTAAAAATGCGCCATTGGTCTTACAAGGCGAAGAATTAGAATTACGCTCGATTCGTCTCGACGGCCAGTTGCTGAATAGCGAAGCCTATCAGCTGTCAGCCGAAAGTCTGACCTTAAACACGGTGCCGCAACATGAGGCGTTTGAGCTATTAATCGAAAACCGGATTAATCCCAAAGCGAATACCGCCCTGGAGGGCTTGTATCTGTCCAGTAGTATGCTGTGTACTCAATGCGAAGCACAGGGTTTCCGCAAGATCACCTGGTTTTTAGACAGACCTGACATCATGTCGCGCTTTAAAACCACTTTGCGTGCTGACCAGCAACGCTATCCAGTCTTGCTTTCCAACGGCAACAAAATCGCTACCGGTGAACTGGCAGATGGCCGTCACTGGGTGAGTTGGCAAGACCCGTTTGCCAAACCTTGTTACTTGTTTGCTTTGGTAGCTGGTCAACTGGAATGTGTGGCGGATCATTTTGTGACTCGCTCGGGTCGTGATATTGCCCTGGAAATTTTTGTCGAAGCCCATAACGTTGATAAATGTGGTCACGCCATGCAATCGCTTAAGAATGCTATGGCCTGGGACGAGCAAGTCTATGGTCTAGAATACGATCTGGATTTATACATGATCGTGGCGGTGGACCATTTCAATATGGGGGCAATGGAAAACAAAGGTCTGAATATCTTTAATACCAAATTTGTGCTGGCCCGTCCGGATACCGCGACTGACAGCGATTATGAAGGCATTGAAGGGGTGATTGGTCACGAATATTTTCATAACTGGAGTGGTAATCGGGTCACCTGCAGAGACTGGTTCCAGCTTAGTCTTAAAGAAGGTTTCACGGTATTTCGTGATCAAGAGTTTAGCGCCGACCAGACTTCCCGAGCGGTGAAGCGTATCGAAGCCGTTAATGCCTTGCGTACCCGTCAGTTTGCCGAAGATGCTGGTCCTCTGGCGCATCCCATCCGCCCCGAGGCCTATATTGAGATCAATAATTTTTACACCCTCACCGTCTATGAAAAAGGTGCGGAAGTGGTGCGTATGCTGCACACCTTGCTAGGCGCCGAAGGTTTCCGGCAAGGCTGTGATCTGTATTTTGTTCGCCATGATGGTCAGGCGGTGACCTGTGAAGATTTTGTCAAGGCCATGGAAGATGCCAATGACTTTGACTTGAGCCAGTTCAGACTCTGGTATTCCCAAGCCGGTACGCCGGTATTGGAAGTCAGTAGTTATTACGAAGCCGAGCGACAAATTTTACATGTCGATGTGGCGCAAAGCTGTCCGGCTACACCCAATCAGCCGCATAAATTGCCCTTACATATTCCGATTAAGTTAGGCCTGTTAAACCCAGATGGCACGGCGGCTGGATTTGAATTTAATGATCAGCATGTCAATGAAGTAGTGCTTAACCTGACCGAAGCTGAACAGCGGTTCAGCTTAAAAGGTGTGACTCAGCCTCCGGTGGTTTCGCTATTGCGAGGCTTCTCCGCGCCTGTTAATTTGAAAATGCAGCGTACCCTTAAAGATCTCGCCTTTTTGCTGCGGCATGATGCGGATGGTTTCAGTCGTTGGGAAGCCGGTCAGCAATTAAATTGCCAAGTGATTTTCAGTCTGATTGATTCTATTCAGAACCAACGCCCTTTAAGTCTGGATGCTTCTGTGATTGAGGCTTACCGCAGTTTGTTAGCGACGGAGATGGATGATTTATCCTATCAAGCCTTGTTGCTGGCTTTGCCAGAAGAAAGCTATATCTCCGGACAAATGGCGGTGATTGATGTCGACGCCGTGCATCAGGCCCGTCAGTTTGTTAAAAAAACTCTGGCAGAACACTGTCAGCAGGCCTTTAAAGACGTGTATCTGCGTCATCATCGTGATGAATCCGGCAGTTTCAGTGCCGATGCCGTGGGCAGACGCCGCTTAAAAAATACCTGTCTCAGTTACCTGATGGCTTTGGAAGCTCCAGAGGTCTATGAACTGGCCGAAGCCCAATTCCAGACTGCCGGCAATATGACCGATCAGATGGCGGCCTTATCCGTGATCGTCAATAGTCAGCATCCGAATAAAGCGAAGTGTCTGGAACAGTTTTATCAGCAATGGCAGCAGGAAGCTTTGGTGATCGATAAATGGTTTGCGTTGCAAGCGACCAGTATTTCCGCCAATACCTTTGCCACTGTGCAAGACTTGATGCGCCATCCGGCCTTTGATATTAAAACCCCGAATCGGGTCCGGGCGCTGATTGGTGCGTTTACCCAAGCCAATCCAGTGCATTTTCATGCCCGTAATGGCCAAGGTTATCAATTTCTGGCTGATCAGGTTTTACGCCTGAATGAGCTGAATCCGCAGATCGCGTCACGGATGGTGGCGGGGTTGGCGCAGTGGCGACGCTATGATCTTGAACGTCAGGGTTTAATGAAGCAGGCATTGCAGCGGATTATTGATATCGAACACTTGTCCAAGGATGTTTACGAAATTGCCAGCAAGAGTTTGGCGTAAGCAAAACAATCACGTAAACTAAGGCATTGTTTATTTTTTTGCAGCAGGCATGACTCAACGTATCGCACAAGTCGAGCGCAACACGCTCGAAACGCAGATCAAAGTTGCCATCAATCTGGATGGGCAAGGTCGTTCACATTTCAATACTGGATTACCCTTTCTTGATCACATGATTGACCAAGTGGCCAGACACGGCTTAATTGATATTGAAATCGAGTGCCGAGGTGATTTGCAAATTGATGCTCACCACAGTGTCGAAGATATTGGCATTAGTCTGGGCCAAGCTTTTGCGCAGGCTTTGGGTGACAAAAAAGGTTTGTACCGTTACGGTCATGCTTATGTGCCTCTGGACGAATCTTTGTCGCGTGTGGTGGTAGATTTCTCCGGGCGTCCGGGTTTGTCTTACAATGTGGAATTCACGCGTGCTGTGATCGGCAGCTTTGATGTCGACTTGTTGCGCGAATTTTTTCAGGGTTTTGTCAATCACGCCGGTCTGACATTGCATATCGACAATATCAAGCCTGGTAATGCCCATCACATGGCTGAAACTGTGTTCAAGGCCTTTGGGCGTGCGGTGCGCATGGCCATTGCCCAAGATCCTCGTATGGCCGGCATTATGCCGTCGACTAAAGGTAGCCTCTAAATCACACCATACCCATGTCTTCAGTTGTTGTTATCGATTATGGAATGGGTAATCTCCATTCCATTGCCAAAGCCTTACAGCACGCCGATAGCGCTGTTACCGTAACTGTGAGTGCCGACCCCGTGGTGATCGCTCAAGCTGACCGGGTGGTATTTCCCGGCGTAGGCGCCATGCGTGACTGTATGCAGGCATTGCAGAGCAGTGGTCTGGATCAGGTCATCAAACAAGTGGCAGCAAGCAAGCCGCTACTTGGTATTTGTTTAGGTATGCAAGCTTTGCTAAGTGACAGTGAAGAAGGTGGCCTGATTTCGTGCCTGAATTTATTTCCGGGTCACGTCAGACGTTTCGCCGATGACTTGCTGGATGCTCAGGGCGAGCGCCTAAAAATTCCGCATATGGGCTGGAACCAGGTTCAACAACATCCGCATCCCTTATGGGAAGGTATTCCTCAGGATAGTCGTTTTTATTTTGTTCATAGCTACTATGCTATACCTGATCAAGTTGCGCATATCATCGCCACCAGCGAGTATCCGCAAGCGTTTACCTGTGCTATCGCACGGGATAATATTTTTGCAGTGCAATTCCATCCGGAAAAAAGTCAGACGGTGGGATTGCGCTTGCTGCACAATTTCCTTAATTGGAATGGAAAGCCCAACTAAATCGTTCATTAACCTTAGACACCGCGAATAAAGCGTTGAGATAGAGCTATGTTGCTGATACCTGCAATTGATTTGAAAGAAGGAAAATGTGTGCGTTTGCGTCAGGGACGCATGGAGGACGACACCGTATTTTCAGATGACCCGGTCGCAGTGGCTGGTCGCTGGGTAGAGGCGGGTGCTAAACGCCTGCATTTAGTCGATCTGGATGGTGCTTTTGCCGGCAAGCCACGCAACGCCGAAGTCATCAATGCCATCGTCAGCGCCTATCCGGATGTGCCCGTCCAAATCGGTGGCGGTATCCGCGATGAGGATACGATTCAGGCCTATCTGGAAGCCGGTGTGCAATACGTCATTATCGGTACCAAAGCCGTCAGTGAACCGCATTTTGTGCGGGATGTGGCGATTGAGTTTCCAGGGCATATCATCATCGGTCTCGATGCCAAAGACGGCAAAGTAGCGATTGACGGTTGGTCAAAATTATCGCGTCATGACGTAGTCGACATGGCGCAAAAATTTGAAGCCCAAGGGGTTTCCGCCATCATTTATACCGATATTTCACGGGATGGGATGTTGCAAGGTGTTAATGTCGAAGCAACAGCCAAACTGGCGCGTGCAGTGAATATTCCCATTATCGCTTCTGGCGGTATTACCAATTTGGACGATATTCGGGCCTTGGGCGAAGCTTCGCAAGATGGCATCATGGGTGCGATTACCGGCCGAGCCATCTATGAAGGCACACTGGATTTTGCTGAAGCGCAAAAACTGGCCCTCACGTATAGCGTATGAGTTTAGCCAAACGCATCATTCCCTGCCTGGATGTCGACAATGGTCGAGTGGTCAAAGGCGTTAAGTTTGTGGATATTCGTGACGCGGGTGATCCGGTTGAGATTGCGCGTCGTTACGACCGCGAAGGGGCTGATGAAATTACCTTTTTGGATATTACGGCTACCCATGACGATCGTGAAACCATGGTACATGTGGTCGAACAGGTTGCCAGTGAAGTCTTTATTCCCTTGACCGTCGGTGGCGGCATTCGCAAGCTGGACGATATTCGTCGTATGCTCAATGCGGGTGCGGATAAAGTTGGTATCAACAGTGCCGCAGTGTTTAATCCTGAATTTGTTCAGCAAGCAGCGGATAAATTCGGATCACAATGTATCGTGGTTGCGATTGATGCCAAAAAAGTCAGCGCAGACGACCAGCCCGCACGTTGGGAAATCTTCACCCATGGCGGTCGTAAACCGACCGGAATCAATGCCATTGAATGGGCGATTAAAATGCAAGATTTTGGCGCCGGTGAAATTCTGTTAACCAGTATGGATCGTGATGGAACCAAATCCGGTTTCGACCTGCCCCTCACCCGAGCCATCAGCGATGCTTTAACCATACCGGTCATTGCCTCAGGGGGTGTGGGTAATTTGGATCATCTGGCAGACGGGATTATTCAAGGCAAAGCCGACGCCGTGTTGGCGGCCAGTATTTTTCATTTTGCCGAATACAGCATAGGCGAAGCCAAGCAACGCATGCAGGCACGTGGTATCGAGGTCAGGCTGTGAGCCAAGAGTGGTTGCAAGCCATTCAGTGGACCGAAGACGGTCTGGTCCCGGTGATTGCCCAACAGCATGACAGTGGTCGTGTGGTCATGTTTGCTTGGATGAACCGCGAATCGCTGGCCTTAAGTGTAGAAACCGGTTATGCCGTCTATTGGTCGCGTTCCCGCCAACGCTTATGGCGCAAAGGTGAAGAGTCCGGTCACCAGCAAAAAATCCTCGATATACAACTGGACTGCGATGCAGATGTCATCCTGCTAAAAATTGAACAACAAGGCGGCATCGCCTGTCATACCGGTCGCCAAAGCTGTTTTTATCGCAGCTTACACAAAGGCGAATGGCAAACCATTGAGCCCATCCTCAAAGACCCCGCCAAAATCTACTCATAAAAGGGGCCAGGCTCAAATATGACAAATAGTCATATTTGAGCCTGGCCCCTTTTATTAGGTTGACTGGCTGTCATTTCAAGGTAACTTGAAACGATGGTGGTGCCAATGGATATGGGTCTAGGTCGGGAGATAGCTAGATTCACTTCATTGGTGCCGCTATTCGCCTTATTTTAATAGGCTATATAAATTGGAAAAATCATCCCGCCAAATCACAGTTCTGCCGTTTTCAGCTGCGGGATCTAACTGACTGGCAATGGCCTCTTGAGCCAAGAACAGCTGATTATGAGTCAGATAAGCCCAGTCCGAACGGTACAAACCAAAGTCATCATCCATCACCTTGCCGCGCACCACCCTGAAAGCCAAGCCTTGTTGCTGGGCCAATCCACGCAGCAAAGGTTCCAGGTTGAGATGGCGATTCGAAATATGCACGGCCAGAACGCCGTCAGCTTGCAAATGACGAATATACAAAGCCAAGGCTTCCTGTGTCAGTAAATGCATAGGAATCGCATCACCGCTAAAGGCATCCAACACCAAAATATCAAAATCCTGATTCGGCTCCCGCTCCAACGCCAACCGCGCATCCGCCACCACCACCTCAAAAGGGGCCAGGCTCGATTTAAGAAAACTAAAACGTTGTTGGGCCAAAGCCGCAACTTGCGGATTGATATCATAAATCCGGAAATAATCACCTGGATGGCTATAACTCAATAGCGTACCTACACCTAGTCCGACGATGCCAATCCGCCTGTGTTCTTGCCTTGGAAAATAAGTCATCGCCAGACCCACGCCAGTTTGCGGCCGGTAATAAGCGGTCGGTAAATGTTGTTTAGCCGGATCCAGATATTGAAAACCATGATCAATCGCGCCATGACGCAACACGCGTCGCGCCAGTGCCGGTTGGTCGGCATCGCGCTCCACAATTCGCAACACACCGTAAAAGTTTCGACTAATTTCTAACTGGCTGGCGCTGAGTTGATAGACATGAAAACCTAATGCCAGGCACAAGCCGATCAAACCAGTACTAGCCAATCCCCAATACGCTTTGGCAGAACGCGTATCCATAGCATAGTGGTGGTCCAGCGCAATAACCGCTACCAATAAGCCATAGCAAGCCAGCAGTCCCAGATGCAATTCATAGTAATGCGAAAAAATCAGTGGAGCGAGTAAGGCCACAAACAAGCCACCGAATACGCCACCTGCCGAAATAGCCAGATAATAAGCGGTGAGTCCGGTTGGCTGAGGTCGCAAGCGGAATAATTCGCCATGGCCCAACATACAACAAAAGAACAAACCCAAGCAGTAAAGCAGAATTTGTCCCAGTAAATTAATGTTCCCGCCCCAATACAAACTTGCCACAATGCCCGAGGTGCTGAGCATAGCCAGCGGAATAATCCAGCGACGGCGATACCATCGCGTTTCCGCAAAACACAGTACAAAGCTGATCAAATACAATCCCAGCGGCAAAATCCACAAAAACGGAATACTCGCGACATCCTGACAGAGCTGATTGGTGATCGCCAGTAACATAATGGACGTGACTGTCGGCAAAGCCAGCCATAAAAACCAACGCCAGTGGCCAGTCAAATGTTCCGACAGTAAACGCTCCCCGTCTACAGCGATTGGAACCGCGCAAACCTGGCCGACACAGGCTAGTTTCCGAAAATGCCAACTCAGTCCGCCACAGATAACAGCAAAGCAGGCAAAGCCGATTGACCAGCCTAGGGTCTGGTCGCCCAGTTTAAAAAACGGTTCAAACAAAAACGGGTAGCTGAGTAGCGCCAGAAAGGAACCGACATTCGACAACGCATAGAGTCGATAAGGTGAATGACCGGGATAAACCCGGACGTACCAAGCTTGCAGCAATGGGCTGGTCGCTGACAACACGAAAAACGGCAAGCCTACGCTGTTAATTAATAATAGCAGAATGCTGAATATCGGTTGGCTGGCATCGGCCGGCTTGCCGGATACAGAGGGGGTAATGGGTAACAGGCTTACAGCTAAAACCAATAAAACCAGGTGGATCAGGCTTTGGTTTTTAGCCGAAAAATAATGCAGGCTGAGATGAGCATAGGCGTAACCCGCAAACACCAAAAGCTGAAAAAACAGGACGCAAGTCGTCCACACTGCAGGACTGCCACCGAACCAAGGCAAAATATATTTGCCAATTAAAGGTTCAATTTGGAATAACAAATAAGCGGCTAAAAACACGCAGGCAATAAATGAATTCGCATGCGTCAAACTAAAACGGTGAAAACCCCTAGTCACAAATCCCCCTCATTTGCTTTAGTGATTGATTTATATGATTAAAAAAATACAGACGAATAAATCGCGCTTATTTTAATAGATAAGTTGCCAGGAGGAAATTGCCGGGTGGATTTCAACCGTTTCAGGGAGGCCTGCGGTTTATATAAGCCGAATACGCACTGAGCAGTTGAATCAATCAGTAGGAATAGGCCGCAAATACAGTAAGTTGTGTTTTAAACGGGATGAAATGGAGTAGGCATGTTATTTGCTTTTTTCTAGCTAACCTTTCCTGTGAATCTAGGTATGCAGAGCTCAATATCCCAATTTCATGCACAATGGCGCAAGTCCCCCCATGCTGCTATGTTTAAACGGCTATTGGGTTTGGAAAGTGTGATTCAAAAACTCAGCGCCGGACAGTTCGTTTCCAACAGAACACTGGGGCGTCACCTCAACGCAGAGGAATATGCGGCTTACTTGGGTTTGTGTCAGCAACAAAGAAATTTAAGAGATAGACTCAAAAACAAACCTGTCGAAGTCAATGCCTACCAGCTGGATTTAAAACGGGCGGATTTTAATGCAATCCAGGCGACAGCCTACCTCGATCAGGGCGACGCCGAAAAAGCGGCGGTTTTTTCAAAATTGGCTAAAAACCAAAACCACAGCATTCTGAATCGGTTGAAACAGCAGATCAGGCTACAGTCTGAGCTACAAGACTGGTTTGACAGACCGGTTTTATCCATCTCTGAAGAAAGCGTCACGAGCAACACCATGCCCAGAGTGGTGACCTCGTTTAGTCGCTTCAAGCGGGATGACCATTCCTTTGCCATTATCAATGTTGCCAAACAGGAACTTAAAATTAAGGCCGTTCGTGACGCCCATCAACAACTTTCAACAAAACTCAGCCAAATCCATCCTATCAGCGCGCTCTAAGCCCATCTAGCAGCTTTTATCTCTAAAAAAGATAAATAATTCGAAACATATCGTTTTATTTGGTTAAAGACACTGGATATTATTGTATCCAACAGGCAAGGATTGAATTTTTAAAGGATTTAACGGCAACGGATGCTGTTAAACAAGGATGTTCACTTTTTTGACTGCAAACTCGTTAGACCTCCTCGTGTGCAATTACTCAGCCCTACCCTGTAGGGCTTTTTTTTGAAAAGGGGGCCAGGCTCGATTTGTTTGCTCATCTTCAGCAATAGCAAGCCCCCTAAATTTTGATGCTAAAATACTGGCCGTCTTTAATCATCTAGCCGGCATAGCTCAGTAGGTAGAGCAGCGCACTCGTAACGCGAAGGTCGTAGGTTCAATTCCTATTGCCGGCACCACTGTATGTGGTGGAAATTTAAAGCTTTACAACTAGATTGCCCGTCGAGTTGAAGCAACATAACCGCAGCAAGGCGCAAATTTAGGTGCAGTGCTGTTCTATTTTGCTCAATGAGGTGGCGTAATGAAACAGCTAAACTTATACGCAGTATATTCTTTTTCTGTTGTTGGAGGTCTGTGATGGCATACATCAGACCTTTAGCAAACGGAAATTTCCGAGTATCAAGGGGCCAGGCTCACTTAAATAACTTTATGAGGCTCATTCATCAACAAATGAAAACTCAATTGCTTCCTTGGTTTGCGATTTTAGTCGTTCTAGTGTCGACTTGGTGGTTGCGAATTTTATACATCGAACCCCAAGAACTGGCGATCATCTGTGAATCGGGCGTGACTGATTTTGCTTGTATGATGCGCAAAAGTCTCACCAGTGTTTTTTATGATAATGCTGTGGGTTTTACTGTTTTTGGATTGGGTCTGGCAACACTGATACTACGCTCAAAGTTGACAGCCTTCATTGCCGCGTTACTGGGTATGGCCGGCATGGTCATTCATGGTGGCCTGCATACAGGTATTGAATTCAATACAGTCGGCTTCGTAATCAGTTTTCTCTTCCTAATAAGGGGCCAGGCTCGATTTTTTTACGATTGTTTTTGATAGCACGACGATTGAAAACACAATTTCCCTGACTACACTGAAAGGCTGTTGATATTCTTTTTTGAAGACAATATGCCTAGACGCCCTCGAATCCACATACCCGGAATGCCTGTTCATGTTATTCAGCGTGGACATAATCGTAATGCTTGTTTCTTCAATCACGCGGACTATTTGATATACCGAAACTGGTTGGGGGAGGCTTTGCACAAAACGGGCTGCCTTTTGCATGCCTATGTCTTAATGGGCAATCATGTTCATTTATTATTGACGCCACCCGCGGAAGATTCCGTCGCCCAACTGGCTATTTCATTGGGTCGACGATATGTCCAGTACATCAACAAACACTATGATCGTATCGGAACACTCTGGCAAGGACGATACAAATCGTCATTAGTCACGACAGATGATTATTTTTTAAGCTGTCAACGTTACATTGAGTTAAATCCGGTAAGAGCTGCGTTGACAGATGATCCGGCCTATTACAGGTGGAGCAGTTATTGGGCAAATGGTCTTGGGCAGCCCGACCCCTTGGTCACGCCTCATCAGATTTATCTGGGGCTGGCGAATAATGAGCCAGAGCGCCTAGCCGCTTATCGTGCTTTGTTTAATATTGCTTTGAATGATAAGGTCGTGGACGACATTAGAATAGCTATCAACCAAGGACAACCTCTGGGAAGGGAAAGTTTTCTCGATGAAATAGCAAAATCAACGGCCACCCCTCGCCATATTAAACCTCGAGGCCGACCACACAAATAAAGGGGCCAGGCTCGATTATCATTTTTGAGCCTGGCCCCTTAGAATTGAGAGGGAGAGTAACAGGCAGATGCCGGTCCAGTAAAAGACGTTCGGGTTGATGCCGTCAGCAAACCGGCAACTCATATCGGGACTGAAGATTAAGTGTTCAATCACTGGCAGCCACAAGCCAGCAAAGCCAATCCAGATGGCACAGATTTTCTCTTCCAGCAGAATATTGTATTGTTGACCTAAATACGCCAGCAAAAACCAGCCCAAGGCGGGTGCACTAAATAGCGCCAGTGGATAATCCCGGTTACGCAGATCAAAAACCATCAGCAGACACACCACAGCGGCTGCCACTAAAAAAAGTCTTCGCAACGGAATCATATAAGGGGCCAGGCTCACAACTGCAGCTGGTGCCGAATCGGGTGAAAATGGTACGCGGTCAATGTGCTTAACCGAATCTGATTCTGTTTTGAGCCTGGCCCCTTTAATAAAGCCGTAGCAGGCGCATAGTAGGGCGAGGGCAAATAGGCTGGAATAGCTCCACTCCAGCCAGTTGCGGTTAGTCATCCACATGTCTCGCCAATAAGCGACGCTGGCGGCACCGCCGAATATGCTCCAGGGCAAGGTGATGCTGAGCAGAGAGCCGTCCCAGCCTTGTCGACGCCAGTGTAAAAAACCAAAAAGCACAAACCACACCGTCATCGTCAGCCAAGACAGAGTCCGCCATTGAGGTGCTTCCGCGACTGGGCCGCGTAGCGGGAATTTTGCCTGACTGTCTGCGCTGAATATTCCCCAATACCCCCCAACTGCACCTTCGGAGCGTCGTTTCCACGGCTGATCAAAGGCTTCGATAATGTTGTAGGGAATATCATCTGCGCGAGCAACAGCTGAAAACTCGCGAATAAATTGAGCCTGGCCCCTAAGGGAGGCGGGGGC
>Ga0194120_10000956_pt1 | contig 54108 bp, 42 predicted proteins | sample TA2MahCa65mmetaG_FD_148642 | JGI IMG/M metagenome (GOLD analysis project Ga0194120, IMG submission 148642) | Freshwater microbial communities from Lake Tanganyika, Tanzania - TA2015019 Mahale Deep Cast 65m | ecosystem: Environmental > Aquatic > Freshwater > Lake | place: Tanzania: Lake... | reverse complement strand
TATTTATTAATCGAGACGATAATGGATCTGTTAATATTTTCAGATGTGGAATGTCTATTTTAAGAGGTTTAGGAAGATTAAACCATTTAAAACGATCAATTAATGCTGTATAGAAAGACAGACGTAACATGGGACATAGGCTTTTGCCCGAATGCTCCCATGATGTGTGATATCTATTGAGATATTGTGATTAGCTTTGATTTTATGATTAGGAATAGCTATCAAATCACCTGATCTTAAACTATCCACACTATTCCGATATTAAAACACATGGAACTAGAAATAGTTTATTAACGGCATTGATGCCAACAGCAGGAACTTCACAAATCATGAAATGCTATGAATCATTTGAGCCATATATGTCAAATATTTTTGTGAGAACAACTATTGCGGGAGAATTTATTGTTATTAATGAAAATCTTGTTTATGATTTAATTAAATTAGGAATATGGAATGAAGATATGAGAAAAAGAATTATTATTTCTAATGGGTCAATTCAAAATATTGATGAAATTCCCTCAAATATAAAACAAATTTATAAAACAGCATTCGAAATTAAATTAAAAAGTATTATTAAACAATCAGCAGATCGCGGGGCATTTATTGATCAAAGTATGAATTTGTTCATGGAAAAACCAGATCCTACTAAATTGACTTCAGCACACTTTTGTGGATGGAAAAGTGGATTAAAAACAGGAATGTATTATCTAAGAACTACTCCAGCAGTCAATCCTCAACAGTTCGGAATTGATATTAACGAAATTCAAAGATTAACAGGAAAAAGTAATCCAATTGATATTATTCATAATGATTATAAAATAGAAAATAAACAAGAACCCAAAGTCTGTAAATTTATTCTAGGAAAATCGGCAGAAGGTTGTTTGATGTGTAGTAGTTAGCTAATAGATAACAAAATATGTAGTTCTTCATCCGATTTTTTACTTTTTATTAAATATTTGTCATTTAATATTAATTGTGGTTTTGGTTCTTGTTTCTGTTCTTTTGGATCATCGCTTTTTTTTGGTGCTTTAATAACATGCTTTTTGTAAAACAGATTTGCGATCTGTGGAACAATCAAGTGGGACATATAGTATAGTATTATATAGAAAATTTAATCTTTTCATTCTATTTGAAAATCAATTTTTGAATGTGTATTATATAATGGATTTTATAAATAATAATAGATGGCATGAGGCGATAACATTATCAACTGATGTCTTTAACATAATAGATGAATTAAATAAGAGAAATATTTTCCATTATGCATGTATCCGTGGAAATATAACAGTCATACGAGAATTATTAAAATTAAAATCAAAATCTATTTTTAACTCTGATATTCAGGGAAATACAGGAGGTCATTTATTGGCTATCAATGGATGGGATGATTTTCTCTTAGAGGTTGTTAAATTAGAACCAGATTTTTTGAAATTAAAAAATAGAATTGATTTCTTCATATTTAATTTGGTGCTAACAAGATCCAATACTATGTATGAAATAATAGATATTATGAAAAAACACGATATGTTATCATATTTGGATTTTATTCGATATACTAAAAGAACTTTTTTATTAGATGTCATAGATATGATATCTAGTAAAAAGCTAGATATGAAAGTATTAAAATATTGTTATAATTTAGGATTAAATTTTAATATTCCTATAGGAAATCCACCATTAATATTCTCAATGTCGCTTGAAAAATCTGACGAATGTTTTGTTGCTAATTACATGATCATGAATTTCGATATTGATTTTGATGTCCAAAATTCGTATTATAATACACCATTAATTATTGGTATTGATAGAAAATTCGAAGACATTGCATTATTATTGTTAGATAAGAATGTTGATATTAACTATGCAGGATATCAGAATGAATTTGTTCCATTGAGTATTGCCATTAAATATGGATTACATCTTGTAATTAAAAAGATGATTACAAATAAAAAATTAGATTACAATAAACAAGATCATTTATTAAACACTCCCATTTTTTATTTATTAGACTCAGAATATAAACACGATAAAAATATTATGAAAAAATTTATTAAAGAAAGTGATTTATTAATCAAAAATATTAATGGAATAACACCATTACATTTATTAATTCAAACAAATTCGTGGAAAAAATATGAAAATATATTGATCAATAAAAATATTGATCTCAATATTATTGACAAACACAAAAATACACCATATACATTATCAAAAGATATCAAATCATTGATTAAATTTAATGAAAAGCGAATTTTATCAGGCAATAAAACTGTCTTGTCAAAAATAAATGATATTATTTTACCCGATACAATATCAGGTGGTTTTGGATTATTTAGTTCTGATTCAATTCATAGTGCCATGTATACCTGTTATATTTTGTCAAAATATAAATCATGTATGATCCCTTATCGAAATTATGTATCCGATAAATATGTTTGGGATAAAATGAAATATAATAATGAAATGTTATTTATCGGTGTATTGGATCCATTTTCATATATCGTATACAATTATATTGAATCATTATATTGTTTTGCTCCATATGTGATATATTGGAAAGATCGAAATACTTATTATCTCGATGAGAATGTTGAATTATATATTAAACGAGTTTTAAATTTAAAACATCGAATTATATTTATGAAACTGGTAATTTCATCGCCAGAATCATTGCATGCTAATATTATTATTTACGATCGTGAAAGAAATACATTGATGAGATTTGAACCATATGGGGATTGGGAATTTGCAGATTCATATTATCTGGATAAATTTATTATCAGATTATTTAAAAAATGTTTAGATAATAAAGCAGTAAAAACTCTAAAATATTTACGCCCAGCTAATTATCTTGACAAAACCAAATTTCAATCATCTAGTGAATCAAATAGATCACTTAGTGTTGGTGATCCCAGAGGATATTGTTTAGCATGGTCAATGTGGTTTCTCGAACTAAAATTACTTAATCCAGATTTTGATGAAAAAATATTGGTTGAAACAGCATTGGATAAAATTATTACTTCTAGTCCTCAAGATGATAATGCTTTATTAACTCATATTCGCGGTTTTGCTAAACATTTAGATAACGAAAAGAATAGAATATTCTCCGAAATGCAAATTTCAGAGAATGAACATTATAAATATGATTATACAGAAAATACTTTACAACTAATTAAGACACATCTAAAATCTTTTATTAGGGTTTAAATATTCCATTCCTAAAAATTCGAAAATATTTCTTTCGAATTTTGGTTTTAAAACTAATTTATTATGATCGTCATACAATCCATATTCATTTAATAAGTATCCAGAGTCAATTGCTAATTGTCTCATTTTTCGATTGAAATCTTTTGGTCCAGTAAAATATAAAATAGAATAATAAAATGACTCGTATGGAATATATCTGATATCAATTCTTCTCAATGGATAGTTTTCAGCAATTCTATAAATCCCCATATATTTGGTTTGAACATCATCACTTGTTAGGGAATCAATAATAATGCCCATATTTTTCAATTCAGTAACAAGAATTTCTAAATAATTCTTTTTTTTAACATCTTTTTTAGTTTTCAAATCAGTGTGAACAATAATAAAATCAACATCATTTGATACAGGTAATTCCCGTCTATACGAACCACAAATAACACCATATAATTTCTTATCTATCTTGAGAACAGTGGTTCGTAAAATTTCATTCAATTTGTCTATCTCAATTCTTGGAATGCGTTCTTCAATCTTACCATAATATTTCAATCCTTTGACAATATTATCGGGTAATTTGATAATACCAGCATTATATTTATTTTGCAAATCTTCTATTGAAGTTATATTGTGTGTTTTAAATAATTCATAAGCAGTTTTTCTTCCAATTCCAATAATATCTTCCAAACTAGAAATGATATTCAAATATTTATCGATATCTTCTGTAATATGAATTTCTGATAATTTTCCTGTTTTAAGTATTTCATCGATTCTTAGTAAAGATTTTTTACCAACATTTTTGATTCCTTTTAATTGATCAGATGATTTGATTTGTTTTGGAAATTTTTCTAATATTTTGAGAACTTGTTGAATAGATCGTAAACGATACATATTTATCATTTGTTCTTTACCTGTAGTAAAATCAATATCAAATTTGATTTGTTTGATTAATAATTTAAAATTATCAATAATAATTTGATTCATTATTATAATTTATGAGTGGAATAAAGTTTCAAAAAAGTTGAAAAAATATATCCATTATAAACATTTATATATATTGAATATTAAGCAATTGATGAATGTTATGTCTGATTCAGAACATAATGCTGAATTAGCTGATGTTAAATCAGTTAAAGAATTAAGAAAACAATATGTAACTCGAGGATTATCTGGATTAATTAATCTAGGAAATACTTGTTATATGAATTCAACTTTACAATGTCTATCGGCTACTGATTTGTTAGTTTCATATTTTAGAAGTCCTGCATCTGGTTTCAAGAAACATTTAGAAGAAGGAACGAGAGCTATTTTAACTAAAGACGATTATCGTCATCGTGATCGAGCCAAAGTTCTTGAAGAAAAATGTAAAAATACTTTATCATATGTGTTCAGAAATTTAATTGTAGTTATGTGGGGCGAGAATAGAAAAATAGAGCCCAAAACATTTAAAATGATACTAGGTGAAAAGAAAAAAACATTCAAAGGATCCGATCAAAATGATAGTCAAGAGTGTTTATCATTTACTATTGATCAAATACACGAAGAAACCAAAACAGATGTTCATGTTGAGTTAGTTAATTTGCCTCCTGCCGTATTAGAATACATGAGACAAAGAGAAATATACACCACCAAAATAAATACTGGTAAATATTCTATTGAAGATAAGATAAGATATAAGGAAGAATATGATGAATATCGAAATACACATCTAAAAGAAGATGCTATTTTACGCGGTTTGATGTTCTGGCAAAAGTTTCTGAAGAAGAATCATTCAGTGATAGTTGATATTTTTATGGGATTATATTTTTCGGAAGTTGTTTGTAGTAATTGTAATGAACATAATTTTAGTTATGATCCATTCAATATTATTAATCTCCCAATCAACAAGGTTGATAATGGAGCATCATTATCTGAATGTTTGGAAAGATATTTTAGTTCTGAAGTATTAACTGATAAAGATCAATATTATTGTGAGAAATGTAAAGGCAAATATGACGCTAGTAAAAAAATGGCATTGTGGCATGCTCCTCCTCGATTAATAATTCAATTGAAAAGATTTACCAATTCAGGTTCCAAAATAGAAAAAAGAATAAATTATCCTTTAACAGGTTTAGATATGAAACCATTTTTCAGTGTGCATAATCCAACAGAAGGTGAGAAGATATATGATCTATATGCGGTGAGTCATCATTCGGGTTCTCTTATGTTTGGGCATTATGTAGCATATGCTAAGAATCCTGTTAATGACAAATGGTATTTGTTCGATGATACTAATGTAATGCATATCGACGACGATAAGATAGAAGAAAGAATTGTGTCTAGTGGAGCATATGTTTTGTTTTATAAGAAGAGATGTTAGAATTACTTTTGATAATTAGATATCTCAAATATGATAACATAGCTAGTTTACTATAATATTCTTGTGGTGTGTTAGTAGTTTTAAGTTGTTCTATTATAGATTTATACCAATTGTTAAACTTGATATCGAATAATAATAACATAGCCATGTTTAAAATTGATACTATTATATGATATATTGATAAATCATAATATCAACTTTTTCATAAAAGAAACATATCATATTTTATTTTCAATTAATATAATATTAATTTTCTTCAATTCGTATAAATATATCTCATACATAGATAACATCTCATATAAATATTTCAAATCATAGTTTTTGGGCAATTTTAATGCCACTATTTTGGGACACGAAACAGATAATTCTTTATTGAAACAATTCAACACAAATTGTTCTACACTAATAGTTCCAAATTCTAATCTTAATATTTGCTTAGTTTTATATTCTCTTCCTCCCCATGGTGGATCAACATATATAATGTCAACTGATGATAATTTAGGAACTATCAATAAACTATCACCATTTATTAAATCATAATTACTGAATCCATATGTCTTCAAATTATGAGTTAACATTTCATATCTTTTTGAATCTAATTCAATAGAAACTACTCTTCCAAATACTGAACAAAATGCAATAGTATCACCTCCAACACCACCAGTGCAATCTACTATGGTGGTAGCATCCTTGATTTTATATTTGGTTATATGTTTAATTAATATTTCTGTTATTTTATGAGCATCAAGATATGGTGTTATATATGACACTGATTCTTCATCGATTTGTAAATTATTTAGAATAACACTATTTAGTTTCGGAAATAATTTCGCCATGATGATTTTTCTAATCTCGAATGTTTTATAGAACGATTTATCTCTATCTATATCTCTTTCTGTAATATCCTCTAATTTATCAGATATTTTTTCATCCTCTAATTCTTTTAACTCTTTATTCATATCATTATTTATCATTGTTTTATATATAATATCTTATTTTTAAATTATGATAATTTCAAATTTTATGCTGAAATAGTATACTATTGAACTAATGTAAAAGAAATTGTTAATTATATATGAATCAATTAACAACTTTATTTATTCTCTTAATACGATTATTAAGAGTCGTAACTTTATTTTTTAATTCGATAATTGAGTTATTAAAGTATCCTCCTTTTTGATTCATACAATCGATGCTATTTAAGCATGTTTTGAATGCTTTTTTAAGTTGCTGTAAATTACATACATATACATCTTTTTTATTTTTGTATCTGTATTCGTAAAGCATACCTCGAAGACAATATTCTAATTTAACAGGGCATTTAACTTGTTGTATCAAAACAACTTTTCTTTTAGTTACATTATGTGTATCATGTATCTTTTTACGATTATTCATATTATTAGACACACCTATTCTATACATTTCACCATCTTCACTGCTATAATCTAGTGCATATACTAATCCTCCATCTGGAAATTTATCTTTCTTTAGTTCATTTTTCATATTTTTATTCTGTTTTTCTAAATAATTAATTTTTTTGAGTAATTCATCTCGTTCTTCTTCTGTCGATTTTTTTAGTTTATAGTAACCATATTTCCTGATTGATGGTAAAACATCATTTGTGATCCATTTACCAAATTGTTTTGCTTTAGACATATTTGATCGTAAAACCAATTTATACATAGACGCTTCGTTTAGATATAATGCAAGTGAATGTATTTTAATAATGCTGTCATGTTTTATATCCTTTAATTGTTGTCGTTCATCTTTATCTATATGTTTTTTATAACATCTCTATAATCTGAATATCCCAATGCGTTAATCAAATCTTTAGCATTAAACCATATTTTGTCATCTATATCAATAATGACACGAATCATTTTATTTTCAAATGTTATATAGTTATTATCAAGAGTTTTTAAAATATTTTGCATATCTATATATAATATGAATAGATAATTTTATATATGAAAAAATATAAAAATAGCTATGGTAATATAATATGAATTTATAATCCAACTAACAACTAGGGGCATTTTGCCCCTATTTCTTATTGTAATAAGGACAAATTAGCAATTAGTTAAATATAATTTATTTTTATTATTAGATCACTGTATTGTGCAATCGCTCTTTCCCTCATACATAGGTCTGTCATCTACTATATCATCAGCATCAATATTTCGTTGTTGTTTCGATGAATTGCTAATCATCATTTCTAGAGTTTTAACTCTTGATTCCAAAGAGTTAATATTAGATTGTAATTTATTTATTATAGTTCCGCTTTTTTGGGTTTCTTCAGCAACACCCACTACACTTTCAACTACATCACCTAATTGTTCACAACAATCCCCACCAACCTGTTGAGTATTTGGAATATCATGATTATGATCATGACCGTTAAAACTTAACTTCGTCTTTGGCGAAGTTATTTCAACGCTTGTTTTAGAGGCTTTGCCTCTAAAACAACCGTGTATTTGATAAACATACTTTTCTTTGGTGTCAACATTTAACATTGTGAAAGTATCAATATTGGTTAAGTTTGCTTCTTTGACTTCTTGATAACATTTTTTAGCTGCTTTATTCATGGAAGAAGTTTGATATATTCTATCACTAACAAAAGGTTTTATTAATTGGAATTTATTGTTCATCTATAAAATGTAGATTCAAAAAAATTGATATAAAATTATTCAAAATATATATTTTCAATTATAGATATAGATGATCAATCAAGATTTAGTTTTTCAAATCTTAGATTGGGATTATTTTCATGACGAAGATGAAGAAGGCAAAAAACAATTTTGTATCCAGTTGTTTGGACGAACTAAAGACCAAAAAACTGTTTACTTAAGAGTCAATGACTTTCAACCATATTTTTATGTCGAACTAAATCCGAATTGGAATCAGATAACATTTGATAGAATATTAGAAGCAATTAAATCGAGTATCAAAAAAGAAAAGGATGGTAAAGAAAAAATAGATGGTTTACTTGAATATAAAATCGAAAAGAAATATCGATTTTGGGGATTCACTAACTATACTCAATTTAAATTCGCAAGATTGCAATTTACTGATTATGATTCAATGAAAGCATATTCACGAGCATTTTCATATTCGTATAAGATTTACGGAATTAATAACAATAAACCAACTAAGTTTAAATTATATGAATCAAATATCATTCCATTTTTTAGATTTATGCATATCAGACAATTAGAAGCAGTTGGTTGGGTGTCTATTGCTAAAGAACATTTGGAACAAATCTCAAATAATGAAACATGTTGTAATTTGAATTACGAAACAACTTGGAAACAGGTGAATAAAGTGGAAGATAGGTTAATTGAAAAATTTACTATCGCAGCGTTTGATATTGAATGCACGAGCGAAGATGGTTCATTCCCACAACCACAGAGAGATGGTGATAAAGTTATACAAATTGGAATTACCTTGTCGAGATTCGGAGAAGATGAATGTTTTTACAAGCATCTATTATCACTCGGAAAAACAGGTGAAATCGAAGGAGCCACCGTTGAATCATTCGAAACTGAAGCAGAATTATTATTAGGATTCACCAAAATAATAAGAAAATTAGATCCTGATATTGTTACTGGATATAATATCTTTGGTTTCGATTTTAACTATCTCAAAGAACGAAGTGTTAAATTAGGAATCTCTCATAAATTTTCACGATTATCAAGAATCACTAATGAAAATTCTGAATGGTGTGAAAAAGAATTGGCTTCAGCAGCACTAGGTAGTAATATTTTGAAATTTTACAAAATGAGAGGTCGAGTATTAATCGATATTATGAAAGTTGTTCAACGAGATTACAAGTTATCAGGATATAAATTAGACTATGTTGCTTCTCAATTTATCAGAGAAAAAGTAAAAAACTTCGAGAGTGGAGACAAAACATTCAAAATTAATACTAAGAATACTTTCGGATTACGGAAACATCAATACATTACATTATGTTATATTGATGGATCAGGTGAAAACAAGTATAATGATGGGCAAAAATTTAAAGTCATTGATTTAGGAAAAGATTTCATCATTGTTGAAGGAAAAATCAATGATCAAGAATTAAAAGGTTTAGATGTTGTTTGGACTCAAGCAAAAGATGATATTAGTCCAAATGATATTTTTGAGAAATTTAAAGGTAATGCCAAAGATCGAGCCATTATTGGGAAATATTGTTTGATGGATTGTGAACTTTGTAATAAACTAATGGCAAAATTACAAATCATTACAAATAATGTTAGTATGGCAAATGTATGTAATGTTCCACTAACATATCTGTTCTTGAGAGGACAAGGAGTTAAAATCTTTAGTCTCGTTTCTAAAAAATGTCGAGAAAAAAATCATCTTGTTCCTGTTATTCAAAAGAAACAAGTTAAAAAAGATGAAAAAAAAGAACAAGAACAAAAAAAGCAAGATGATAAAATGGAAAAATTTATTGATGAGTTAAATAACAAAGGTAAAGATTTATTAGAGGATGACGATGATGGTTATGAAGGAGCTATCGTATTTATTCCAAAACCAAAAGTTTGGTATGAACCGATTGGAGTTTTAGATTTTGCAAGTCTATATCCCAATTCAATGATTCTAAGAAACTTGTCTCATGAGTGTTGGGTTAATGATCCAACTTATGACAATTTACCAGGATATCGATATCATCAAATATCATATAAAAATAATGATGGAACTATTTCAACATGTCGATTCGCCGAAAAATTAGACGGAACTAAAGGAATCATTCCTGAAATTCTTAATGATCTATTGAGTGCAAGAAAGAAGTATAAGAAATTGATGGAAGAAGAAAAAGATCCATTCAAGAAATCAATTTTAGATGCACTTCAATTAGCATATAAGATTACAGCTAATTCTCTATACGGGCAATGCGGAGGGTCAACATCACCGATTCATATGAAAGAAATAGCGGCATCAACAACAGCTACTGGACGAGAAATGCTACAATTTTCAAAATACTTCATTGAAAATATGTATACACAAGCTATCAATTTAGCGTTAACTGATAAAGCTAAATACTTGGATCATATGCGTAAAATATATGAATATTATCCCAATGAATTCAATGTTGTTAATGAGAAAAATGAAGATGTGACTATTCATATTAATACTGATTTAAATATGAAAATTCCAGATAATAAATTTTTCAGACCATTTATTGGATATGATATTGACAATGAATTCAATAAATTTCCAAATTTGAATTTCTTATTTGAAACAATCAAAGTTAAAAATGAAGATACTAAAGTATTAAATAAGAAAATTGTTGAACAAATGGGCAAACTAAAACTCAATGATCGAGATGAATTATATCAGTTTCTCAAGACATATATGCTTGAGAAAACTGGAAAAGCTTCTTATGTTTTTGATAAATTCAAAACATTATGGAATACTTTAGAAATTACCGATCATGAAAAACTTAGAGAACAATTATTATTTCCATTAAGAAAACTTGATGATGGATTAAAATTAGAATTTTTAGATAAATTAAATAGTATAATTGATAATTTAGGTTATGCCAATAAAGATGAATTCTTTGAGAAATTTTATAATACTGTTAATCAAGTATTAAAAGGATATCATGTTGATTCGGAAGTTATATATGGAGATTCAGTCACAGGAGATACACCATTATTATTGAGAAGAAATCATGTAGTCATTATTGATACCATAGAAAATATTGGTAAAACATGGAAAGAATATCATGGAGACAAATTCGAAGATTCAAATATAAATGACGAAGTTTGGACAGACCTAGGATGGACAAAAATTAAACGAGTTATTAAACATGAAACAAATAAACAAATATATCAAGTATTGACACATACAGGATGTGTCAATGTAACAGAAGATCATTCATTGTTAAATAAAGATGGACATAAGATTAAGCCTCATGAATGCGAGATTGGAACAGAATTATTGCATTCATTTCCTCAAGAATTATGGGAGAGCAAGTTATCAGATGTTAAGCGTTTTAAAAGTGATGATCATATTGAAACAAGTTATAAATATCATGATTATGAACATCATATTGAATGTCATGGACAATTAACAGCATGTCATATGTATTACATGTTGAAATCATTATATTATTTTGTTTCAATAGATTCAGATAAGCCAGATGTATATAAATTAACATATACTGGTAAAATATCACATGATAACAATACAAAAATCAAAAAAATAACCAAATTAGAAAAGAAGATTCAAATAGTTTATGATCTCGAAACAGAAAATCATCATTTTCATGCAGGAGTAGGAGAATTAATAGTTCATAATACTGATTCAGTATTCTTTTGCCCACATTTCACAGATAACAAAACCAAAGAAAAACTAAAAGACAAAAAGGCTTTAGAAATGGCGATCATAATAGGAATTTGGGGAAGTATTATGATTTGTTCCATGTTGCCCGCACCGATGGCACAAGAATATGAAAAATGTTTATATCCATTTATTATTCAAGGAAAGAAGAGATATGTTGGGAATTTATATGAGAAAGATCCCAATCATTTTAAACAGAAGAGTATGGGTATCGAATTAAAGAGACGAGACAATGCCCAAATAGTCAAGGTAGTGTGTGCGGGAATTATTGATCAAATTCTGAATAAACACAGTTCAGAAGGAGCATATAAATTTACTAAACAGGCATTACATAATATCATCACAGGAAAATATAAATTTGACAAATTTGTGATTACCAAAACTCTCAAAGGGAATGCATTAACGAAAGATGAGAGAAAAATAGAGAGTGCTAAACCAAAAGAAAAGAGATCTTATGCAGATCGATCTAGAATAGTTCACGCAGTTCTCGCCGATAGAATGGCAGATAGAGATCCTGGAAATAAACCCATTTCAAATGATCGAATTCCATATATGTATATTGAAATGAAAAAAGAACCCAAATTACAAGGAGACAAAGTCGAGACCCCAGAATATATTATTAAAAATAATCTCAAAATTGATTATCTATTTTATATAACAAATCAAATTGAAAAACCAGCATTAAAATTTTTAGATCTAATTATCGATAATGCCGAAAATATATTTAATGAGTATATTATCAAAGAAGAAAATAGAAAAAAATGTATGATGCCTATTGTAGCATATCATGAAAATAATCATGATAAAAATAATATCAAATTTGATGATCTCAAAGTGTTACCTAACACAAAGAAAATTAAGAAAATACACAAAGAAGTCAAAAAACCGATTGAAAGTTGTCCACATTCTACTAGTGTGTTTGGATTATTAGGTAATAATGATAATATCAAATTCGAGAAACCTAAAAAATTATCTAGTAAGAAAAAACCTAAGTTAAAAATAGAAAAAGAGTTAAATAATGTATCTGAAAGTGCTTATGAATTGTTGGAAATTGTTTAGAGAATTCTTTCTAAAGTATTGATTGTTTGAAATACTTTAGAGAGAATACTCAATAATCTTGGTCATAATATCTGATTCGGACATCGAAGCCGAAACAAACTTCTTAGCCTTGTTAAAGTTGTGTTCCCAAAGCGTTTTAAATGTTTCATACTTCTTAAAGAAACCCATAATGCGTAATGTTAATTCTATATCAGTGATTACCTTCGTAATTCCTAATATTTTCTTTATTTCTTCGTCGTCAGAATTCCAGTTTCCTGTAGTTAATTGTTTTTTCAGGAAGAGACGAATTATTTGTTCAGTTGTCAATTTAGGTTCAGAAACAACTGTTGGTTTAACAATTTTGTTATCTTCATCTTTTGTCATATCAAGTTTAGTTTGTTTTGCACTTGTTGAAACACCGATTTCTTCATCTTTTGGTATAGTCTCTGATGCACCACGAATTCCACCCCAAACTGAACGAGAAGCCATTTCATCAAATTCAAAGCTTTTTGTAGTAGCAGTTGCCGGAGCAGATTTAAATATATTAAACCACGATGATGAAGAAGCAGCAGGAGCACCATATGCGACACCAGCACAAGCAGGAGCAGCAGGAGCACCATATGCGACACCAGCCCAAGCAGGAGCAGCAGGAGCACCATATGCGACACCAGCCCAAGCAGGAGCAGCAGGAGCACCATATGCGACACCAGCACAAGCAGGAGCAGCAGGAGCACCATATGCGACACCAGCACAAGCAGGAGCAGCAGGAGCACCATATGCGACACCAGCACAAGCAGGAACAGCACCGCCGAATCCAAGATATCCAGAACCAAATCCGCCATATGCACCACCAGCCGCACCAGCACAAAGTTCAACAACAGGTTGAGGTTCACGCAATTTGATTGGAACATCAACTGTTTTCATTGTCTTAGATCCATCGGCATTAGTTATTTCACGCACAGCAATAGCCGAAGTAAATTTAGTAACTATACCAAATTGTTTTCCTAATTCAATAATTCGGCGAATTTTCGATGGTTTGTCGCCTTCTTTATTGTTCTCTAAAAATTTAACATATGAACTTGCATAACAATAATCAATATTAGTAGATTCAATAGGAGTCATATTAATTTCAATTTCATCTATCACAGTTTCACCAGTCTTAAATACAATACGAGGTTTTAGTTCTTTGCCTTCAGAATCAACAACAACTACTTCGTCAAATGATTGAAGTTTTCCAAACACAACAAATGGTTGTTTGTAAAATAATGCATCTTTATATGTGCATGATTCAACGGCACAATTAGCCCATAAAATATTTACATTTTGAATATTGGGTTGCAAACAACATTTCAGTAAGAATTGAGTTCCTTCCTCGATGTCATGAGCAGTGATATGTTTGCTTAAACCGTTTCCAGCTTCAGCCATTTTGTCAAGTAATGTAATATCATGACCAGCACCAATACCGATAGTATAAACTTTGACATTTGGATTCTTCTTAATAGTATCAATAATACGAGCATGATCACTTGATCCACCATCTGATGCGAATATAATGTTGTTATCAAAAGTTTCATCATTACCAAATCGTAAGTAGACTTGTTGTAATGCCATATCAATTTCAGTTCCACCATAATTAGAATTAATGTTTGTCTTTGTCCACTCAAGAGCACTTGCTTTGGTAGTATCATCGTATGTCAAGAAATTTTCAGTAGCATTAAGAATAGGAATTATTACATGATGATTGTGAACATTCTTATCTTTGCATGTCTTACATATATCGTAATCGGCACATTCTTTACAGTGATACCGAGTTCTTTTAATTGGTGAAGCCTCACAACCATCACAAATACGATGCATATGAACAGCTTCACTTACAGGAGGAAACCAACTTGTTCGATCACCATACATTTGAATTGCAAATTGAGATCCAGTTGGTAGTCCGTTGATAGCAGTTTCAAATGATTTTGCAAGTTGCTTAATAGGTTCTCCACCAACTTCTCCCATTGAGCCTGAACCATCACCAACAAAAATAAATCGTTGAGGTTTGGTTTTTTCGCCCAACTTCATATCATAGTTTGCAAATGTTGCGTGAACATATTTTTCGCCGTTCTTAGTATACAATTGACAAGATGATTTAATTCCTGATTTAGGTTTGACAATAATAATAACATCATCAGAACCTGACAATGCAAACTTATCGATAGAAACTTCAGTAGCTTCCGCATAAGTCTTGGGTTCTAATCCCTTTTCAAATAAAGAAGCAGTAAATGGTTCGAACATTTTGATAGAACCCATGAAATAAACTCCATATGGTAAATCAATTGCAAATTTTGGCATGACAACAGCCCCACTCATCAGTTCATCAGAACGTTGATACGGAGGAATTGATGTAATAGGAATACGATAAGTAATTGCATCTTGAGAACACTCGCCAAAAAAGTGATATGAAAATTTGATAGTCACAGGTTCATTCTTCTGAAGCCGTCCGATATTAATAATATACATATCTTTTTCAATTTCTACTTTGAAGGCTTGATTACCAGCTTTAGTAGCCGTATCATATTCTCGTTTAGCTTCTTCTTTTTCTTTAACAATCATTTTAACCCAACCTTCATCACCAACACAATATTGAACATCAAATAAATTTCGATTTGCAGTTGGAAACTTAAATACGGATTCTAAATCATTTTCACGAGGTAAATAACCATGAGATTCAGTTACAATACAACTTGATCCTTCACAACGAAGATCAAGTTTACGACTAAACATCGGCACTGATGTATTGGCAGATGTTCTGAATCCATAATATTCCGAAGATGGAATATATGGAATGAACGGAATTGGAGGAGCACAATAGCGAGCCATGGTTTTAATAGCGAAAATTAATAAGAAATGAATATTGAAAATATAGATAATTGACATTTTCAATTTTTAATGCAATAACTGTCTATTCTTAAATTCTTTATACTGTTCAGAAATATCATCCGAACCATAAAAGGCATTATTTTCAGAATAGATATATTTAGTATCTACTAAAATATCATCACTTTGGCTGGATGTATCGATATAACCTTCGGCATATCGTTTTCTTTTTTGAGATCTAGCCTGTTCGTGTTTCTTGGGCTTCTCACTTTCTTCACTATCACTCTCTTCGCTTTCTTCATCGTCATCATCATCATCTTCATCTTCAAGATCATCATCATCTGAATCTGAATCACTGGTAGTAAGATCTTTTTCTTTATTACCACCCTTCATACACTTTTTACCTTTGAGTGAACTAAACTTGACGGGATTTTTTGATGTATCAGTATCTTCATCATCTGATGTTGGAGATATTGGATCACCCGCACTACATCCACATCCACCTGTTTGACATTTAGCAGATCCGCCGTTTTGTTGAGGAACGGTTTCATTTTTCTTGATCATATTCATTATGATTTGATAATCTTGATCATTAATAACATCATCTTTATTTCCGCCGACCTTCGGAGGATTATCAGTATATCTTTTTCGTTGAGGTTGAACATTTGGCATATCGTATGCACCACCATTTTGAGTTAAATCTTTGATTGATTCAAAATCAATATCTGAATCTGAATCATTATATCCTATTGTTTCGGTATCAACAATATTATTAATCGTATTTTTGATATATTGCTCTTGAGATAAATATCCTGATCCTGATTGAGAATTATTATTTCCCATTATTCTTATAATTTAATTCTAGAAAATTTTTAATTCCCTAAAATTAGAATTCTCTTAGCTTAGATTATACGAATAATTCGATATTCATATATATTCTAATTTTAATTCCCTAAAATTAGAATTCTCTTAGCTTAAATTATATGAATATCGAATTATTCGTTATTATAATAATGATTATATTTATTGTTATTGTTCTATATTTTAAAAATGCGAGAAATAATATGACTTATGTCAAATCAGATATAGACGATAATTTTTATCTAGTTAGAGATGTCATTGATAAACAACAAGCGGCTAATACATTGGCAAAAATGAGACAAAATATTTACACTCTATCAGATCATTTATATAGTCATAACAATGATGATTCTATGAAAGATTATAAAGAATATATTACAAGACTTCATGATCGAGTTAGACATATCGATATCGTAGAAAGCACTCAAGATAGTATTTATACAAGTTATAGTGTTAATAAAGGAGAACAAATCGTTTTTTGTTTGCGTTCAAGAAGAAACATCAATAAATTACATGATATTAATTTAATGATGTATGTTGTATTGCATGAAATATCTCATGTTGCATGTCCAATTTATGATAATCATGGACCACTATTTAAGAAAATCTTCGCATTTATTACTAACAATGCTGTTAATCTGGGTATTTACAATAAAATCGATTTTGAACATCATAATGAAGAATATTGCGGATTGAATATAACCAGTTCTATAATTTAATTACGCACACGAAGAGTAAAAAAGAGTTTTTTACTCTAAGCGGATAAGTTTTGCTGAAGCAAAACTTATCTCGCGAAACGCATGCGGGCGGGATGAACTCGCCTTGGATTCTTATTTTTAGGAAATCAAAGATTTCCTAAAAATAAGAATGTCTGGCTATTAGGATGTTTCAATTAGATATTCTATCTGGATGATCCAATTATATGCTCTATATTTATGGAATTTATAAATTCCATAAATAAAATCTAAAACTAGTGTATAATGACAGATCCAATCAAAATAATATGGAAATATAAGAACAATAACAAGCGTATTCAGTATAACACTTATATATTTTTAGGTAATATAGTTCCAACCAATATACAAACAATACTCAATAAAATCACGGATTTAAACTTGTATGATACTTGGATTAGTTTAAGTAAAGAAGAATATAAAAAACTTGAATCATATTACGGAGATCTTTGGTATACATGTTTTTTTAACACATATCATATCAATTCAATAGTCTCTATTGCAAAAGAATCTGACACGCAAAAAACTGAGTTGCTTGACAAATTTGGACAAGAATGGTTTGATAAACATATTAAAGATAGAAAATTAGTCGAGAAAAAGATTATATATAATTATGAAACAATTATTAAAGATGAAGAGTCAAGAAAATCTACTAAAAAGACTCGTGCCATGGCTGTTCCTGTTGTAGAAGATGAAGCCAATGTTGATTACACCATGACTAAAAAACTTGACATTGATATGCTTAATGAAAAACAACAACAACGATTACCAAGTTTAGAATCTGATTCAGAACTTTCAGATTCGGATTCAGATTCTGATAATGTTCAAGTTGGAGGAACTATTATTAAAGAATTACCAATACATGTTGGAGGAGATGATGTAGAAGAAGAAATCAATTATGATATTGAACCAACTGAAGTTGTTGATGATATTTATGATGATGGAGAATCAGAAATGCATGAAATTATTGAAGATGAACGAGAAACTAGTAAAGTAGAACGAGATATCGATTCAGACACTGTTGACAGTGAGGGAGTTGAAAGTGATATTAGTGAAGAATCATTTGAAGTTTTGCCAACTGATGAAATGGATATTGATGAAATAGAAGAAATGTATAAAGAATCTGATGTAGTTGAAGATAAACACTTGTCAGAAACAACACATCTAATTCAAAAAGCATTGGATGATGAAAAATTATTCGAAAAGAAAAACAAAAGAATGGCTGAATTCGATGTCAGTAAAGACAACAGTATGTATGATGAAAACTTGAAAGATATCTTTAAGAAAATCTATATTAAGACACAATATATTTACAAAGATGATACTATCAAAATGATCAAAAACAAGATATGTTGTGGAATGAAATGTAATCCTAAATTTGATCCTGAATTATATTTGGCACCATCAAGACAATATTTATGGGGAGAATATACATTCGATAATAAAATTCAAAAAATTATGTTAGGACTCAAATGGATGCGAAGAAATGAACTATTGGCTATCGATGTTGAACCTCTGAATAACTTGAGAATATATGAAGATTTGAGAGGATCATTGAAATTATTGAGAGAAAACATTAGACGATATAACAATAGAATTAGAAGAGATGATGAGGATAATAATATTTTATATGATTACGAAAATTATATCTCCAACAATGAGATCTATTTGATTGATGTGTATAATGAGTTAGGGGTGAACTATTCTGCTGATAATGAAACTATTAAGAATTTACAGGATATTTATTTAAAATTATATTTTCCTAAAATTAAAAATGAAGATGTTAAGAGTATCATTGAATTACTCAATGGCAATAAAAAGACAGAAATAAGTAAATCTCTTATTGTGTTTGAAACACTTAACAATGATTTGGTTATGGAGAATGAAATTATGGACACATTTGAACAAGTCAAAATGAAAGAAAAATATCAATATATATTTCCTGAAAGTTATTATGTCACTCAATCAGTTATTCATTTAAATGTTCATACTAAGGAAGGTAAAATAAATTTATTTAGAATATTCAATGAATTTACTGTTGATGAAAAATATCCATTTATTCAATATCAAACTCTTGATGGAAGTATATCTTATAAATTTCATGAAAAAGAAATTAATGAATGTGTCAAAACCAAAGAAAATCGAGAAGTTATTAGTAAATGGTTTGAAAACGCCCCATATGGTATCAGTTTCAAAGTCAAAATTATTGACAAAACAGGAATTAACTTCCTAGCTATCAACTTAACCGATATGGGAAAGATTCAATATAAGACTCGATGGAAGGAAGAAGATATGGCTACCATCGAAGATATCAAAAATACTTATACATATATCAAAGATCTGTTAACAAAATTAAATAGTGAGAAAAATAAAATTACTTTTCAAATGCCAGATGATTCAGAATTTAAGTTCGCATTCGTTAATACTATTCAAAAATTCGTTATTAAGGATAATTATATGATTGATCATAATGATCTATCAAACTTCTCACGATATTTTTATCCATATGTTGCATTGGTTATCGAGCCCAGAAAGAGACAATCTAAATCCAACAAAAATACAAAGAGTAAATTTGGAACTTATCTCAGGTATAAACGAGTTTCAAATTATGAAAATCAATCACGAATAGAACAAAGAATTATGTATTTGGTTCGAAATTATGAATATACTGAAAAGACTATAACCGCTGAAATAGCTAAACAATTTAATATTACTGAAGATAAAGCTTATGAAGAATATCGAAGAGTTATCACCAAATATCCTAATATCAAAAAACTTCGAAAAGTATTGAAGAAGATGGAAAATATTTCGAAATCAAAACCCCCGGGAATTGGTATTGATGTTCAGGGTAGACAAATTGACAAGTATAAAATTCGAATTTCAGGAGCCAGAGACAAAGTTCAATTACAACGAATTATTACTTTTATGAATGTTCTTATGTTTTTGTATATTCAAACATATCATGAAAAAATTCCCGAAAGACAAATTCTGAAAAAGAAATTAGAATCTCTCAAGAATATTGCCAAAAGAATTGGTAAAGTAGACAATTTTGTCGATTATAAAAAAGAAATCAAGATCGTGAAACAAATGGCACAAGCTGACAAAATGCGAATCGGATTCAAACCCGAAAAAGGACAAAGCCAATGGACACGATCATGTCAAAATAGTGGTAATGACAAGAAAAGAAGACCTCAACAATACAATACCGCTAATATTGAAGAATTATTGAAACTTGGATATCGTTTTAATAAAAAGACAGGTATCTATGAGAAGAAAGTTTATATCAAGGACAAGAATGGAAAGAAAAAAGAAATTACACTTAAAACAATTAAATTATCTGATTATGATGACGAGGGACATTTGACAGGTAATGAAATTCATTATACATGTAATCCTGAAGAAAATGGAGATCATTTTTATGTTGGCTTTTTAACTCGAAGTTTAAGTCCCCATGGTGATTGTATGCCATGTTGTTTCAAAAAAGACATTTCAGATACCAAAAATAACGGAAAATTAGAGTTCTACAAAAAATGTCTTGAACAAAAAGAACCATCGGCATCAGAAAATATTCAGAAATCTATTGGAGATAGGTTATACATTTTACAAGATACAAATAAGATTCAAGAAGGACGATTTGGATTTTTGCCCAAATATTTAGATTTATATTTTAATCATTTGTTAGAGAAACAAAGAAAGATTAAACATCATTATTTGGTTAAAACAGACACAGGTTATTTTTTCAAATTTGGTTCTAAACAAACAACATATCCATTCTTAAATGCGGTGGCAAATATTTTTGATGTTGATGTTGAAAATATTATTGATAAGATTTCTAGTGTTCTTGAAAAAGACAAAAACGATCAGATATTTACTTCATTAAATAACGGAGATATCAGAACACAATTCAAAACAAAACAAGAATATATTTCTTTGATTAAAAATGGAGATATTTACGATTATGAATTATTAAATAATATTCTCTCAATTCCAAATGTTTTAGTTAAAGAAGGACTGAATATTGTTATGTTCCATAAGAAGAGCATTATTATTAGAAAAACATTTGAGAAAGAAAAAATCAGAGAAGACTTTACCGTTAATTGTCAAAATATTGAAGGAACTGATGGATTGAAAACTAAAGATACTATTTTTATTATTAATGAAAATAGAAATTATTATCCTATTGTGTTAGTTTATAAGAAAGATGAAGCGTCAAAAAATTTAGACATTGTTAAGATATTCTCATACAAGGATAAGAAGGATAATATTGTGAATCATATTAGTGATTTCTATGAAAAAAATTGTAATGAGACATTTATGGATACAGTTGTTCACAAAAATTCTGCACCAACTGCCAAAAAAATGAGAGTAATATTATCAAAATATAAATATGATGTTAAATATCAATTTATTGATGTTCGTCATAAATGTATCTATTTGATAATCAACAATAATTTAATTATTCCAGTTCGCTCATCAGGATCATTATACGATGTTCCAATAATTAAAAGTTTGGATAAATATATTAGAAATTATTCTGAAACATTTGATCAATTAACAAAACTTTATGAAACAACGAATAAAGAAATTCCAACTAAGCCAATCGGAGTTTATTATGAATCTAGTTCTAAGAATATTATTAAAGTAAATGCAATTATGACTCAAACTCATGATCTAATTCCTATTTCTGTTACGGAACTGAACACTAAAGATCTTGATAAGAATGAATTATTGTATGAAAACAAACCATTGACAGATAAGATAGATCGAGAATTACTCAAAGGACGATCCAATTATATTATTGATGATAGAATTACTTCTGTTAATCTTGACAAATACGAATCAGAAAGTTATGAATTATTTAGATTAGAGTTTAGCACATTTATTAATCAACCAGAAAATGTTTCAATTAAATCAAAAATAGAAGAAAATATTATTGATATGTCAATAGATAAACATGAAAGAAGTAATAGAATTAAATTAATTATCTACAAATTGATTGATGATGAATTATATGATATTTTTAGAGCATCTGTTAATACTCAACTAGGAGGCGGAACCAAAAAAAAACTCGTTAATATTATGGAAAAACTTCCCGATGTTACCAATTATCAAATATCTAATGATCGAGTTATTTGTGAAATTCATGATACAAAAGAAAAATGTAATAAAAATATTCATTGTAGTTGGAACAATGGATGTAGACTAAGAGTATCCAAGAAAATGATCATTGAATTTGTTAATAAGATAGCTGATGAGTTAGTTCAAGGAAATCTCAAAGCATTTGAGATTATACAATTTGAAGGTTATTTTGTTTCGGATATTATTGACACTAATAAATTCACGGAAAGGACTGGACAAAAAATCATCAAGAGCACAAGCAACAATGCCAAGAAAATATTAAATGATTTATTAGGAAAGAATTTAGTTCAATTTAAGATAGGTAAGAAAAAACAAGCTAAAACTTTTGAAATAAATTATCAACAATTAAATGCTGATCATCCTTTATTGGATCTAAAATCATTTTATATTCAAAAGATTATCGAACACAATTTAACTTTGATTCGTGCTTATGTCAATGGTTATTACTGGCTAAAAAACAAGTATAGTGATGTTGAGAATAGAAACCTTGGTTATTATAGTATTTTACAAACTAATTTAGCGAACTATTTTAGAAGCTTGATTATTGATTGGATAAATGATTTAGCAAATGCTAAAAAAATTACAATTGATCTCGAAAAATATTTGGAAATTAAAAAGACTTCCAAAGATGTTATTAAAGATTTTGTTATCAAATTAGCCAAAGATATTGAGATATACACTAATTGTATAGTTGAATTACATGTTCTAAGTATTATCAATAAAATCCCGATAATTATCTACAATGATTATAATAATATTGAATATGTATTTGACAACGGATTAGTATATTTGAGATCATCAGGAGAGAGTGTTCCTGAAAAGTATGATAAACTTATTAGAGAATCAGTTAAATTAAGATTTATATTTATGACACATAGTATAATACCAGATGAGATTGAAACAATTTATTTTAAAGATTAATTTTCTATTTATTTTGTATAATTAAATAATGGACGCTAAAATATCGTCTCATAAGAAAAAGTTATTACATGAATTAACATTAAAACAACTCAAAAATATTCCTCAACATAGGAGATTAACATATAGAGATTTGCTTCGAATAGTAAAACATATAGATAGTTCTATTTTTGACAAAAAAAAATGTTGTATATGGAATGGTTATGTGTCGCAATCAAATGCCAATAGTGGAAATGATAGTGGAACATATATAAACTTTTTTTTTAGAGGTAGTAAAGTAGCCTTACATAGATTGCTATTTGAAAATTTTGTTGATCAAATTGATAATGGATATTATATTAGATATACTTGTGATACTAAAAATAAAAAACAAATATGTTGTAATATACATCATATGATCAAATGTGATTATACAAAACAAGAATCAGAAGAAGAATCAGAATCAGAGTCAGAATCAGAAGAATCTAATTCTGAGAGTAATTTGACATTGGAATTTGGATAATTAACAAACTTCTTTCTTTTGTTTATTTATGTATTCATCAATATTCTTATGATCTAATAAGAATAAATAATTAGTTATAACTATATTTTCATGTGTCTCTTCTCTGATATCATGTTCATCAATAATGGGTGCTTCATAAGTATACCATTGATAAATTAATGGTGTTTTTGTCAAATATGAAGCCACACTAACATGAATATCTATTTGAATAGGATCGGCAATTCTAAATCGAGATGTAATCAATTCCGTTTTTAGAAACAAAGCTTCAGGATCTAGAGTTGTTCCATAATTTAAGATTTTTCTTGAGATACTTGTATTATTTTTTCTTAAATATGGAATTGACCAAGCCCATGCCCATGTGCTCGTGATTGGAGTGTATATTCCTAACACTTCGTATCGAGATCGAAAAATTTCGTCTTTATTTTTATCATAGAATACTATCACAGGTTGAACATTATCTAATTCAGAACCAATAATTTTGGTATATCTTATGTATCGAGACATATTTTTATATACTTCATTATTTTTATCAAAATATTCTAATGAGTTAGTAACAAATGAGATGTTATCCATAACATTGTCTAGAAAAACTTTTTCTTGATTTATAATATAATGGAAAAATTAACCGCAAATATGGAATCATATGTTGATATGCTTATGAGAAATGAACCTTTTGAAAATAACTATTCATCTGAAGAATATCATGATATGAAAAATAATATTAAATTGAAACAAACAGGGGGTCAAGTTGATATTAAATCTAAAGCTACTGGATCATTTCCACCTATATATTTGGCTACCAAAGAAGATATGGAGAAAGAAAAAGAAATGGACAAGAATCGAGGATTCGCTAAGCCTAATAAGACAGCAGTTTCTCTCAAAGAGATCATGGAGAAGAGACGAGATGACAAGAAGCCGTTTATTGAGTTGTGATTTGATAAATGGTTTTTTGATAAATCGTTTATTGAGTTGTAGAAAGTTTTTTGGTTTATTTTTTATGAACAATCATAAACAGTTTATTTTTCGTAGTTTTAAGAGTTACAATTTTCTTACTGATTATCATTTTTATAATATTATAAATGAGAAATTTTAATATTATAAACATGAAAAGAAATGCAATGTGATAAAAATGTCCAAATGAAACTTGGAACGAGTATATGATATAGGAATAGATTTTTTTAACTACCAGATTCGCGGGAGTTAAGATTATCAGTAAAATTTATATAGATTTTATATGAAATCTATATCTAAAATGTTATGAACAATGATATTAAAATATTAATATACGCTATTTAGTATCATGTAAAAATTGTTTTGAAAAAGTTTTTCCAAAAATGTATATTATGTCTGTTCTAAAACTATGTGTTTAGTATCATGCAGGGATTGTTCGGGAAAAAATAAAGTTTTCCCGAAATGTATATTATGTCTGTTCTAGAACTCTGTGTTTAGTATTATGTATGGATTGTTCGGGAAAAATAAATTTTTCCCGAATAATCCATATGTTTTTTGAAAAAAAAACTTCGTTTTTTTCAAAAAACATATGGATTGTATTCCAAATCCACAAACTTATCCATTGTAACATTATAACTCGATCCTAATTGACTAATATTAACGGTATCGCCAGTGCTTAATTCTTTATGATTAGTATCCAAGTCAAATTTAAGACTTGCTTTTTCATTATTAGCGTCAGTAACAAAATAATCATAGAAATTAGATCCAGGATATTTTTGTCTTCCAATCAAAAATAGAAACTTAAATTTATCATTGTTTTCAGCAGTTGGATTAACTAGAGTTCCCATTTTATGATATGGGCTAGGATATCCTCTTGTTGAAATAGTTGGAAGAGGGACATTCCAATCGTCTCTTCTTCGGGGTGGTAATAGAGGATTTCTAAATGTTTGTTGATCAAACTCTATTTTCGGATCACGAGGAGGGAATAGGGGAGGTTGCATAACCGGAACATTTGAAGTTGGATTTTGAACATTGACAATTATTTGTTTTTCATCCTTATTTTGTTTACAATTATTGTTATAAATCACAATACATAATATTACTACAATTACACTCAGTAATAGTTTGTTACATATATCCATATTATTCGTCGAGAAAATATATAAATATTTGTCTATTATAGATATATGAAATACGCATTGTTAACTAAAGTTTCTTTTAACATGTTTGAGAACAACAAGAAAAAATCATTTGAGTTATTGGATACTACTAATATTGAAACCATGCTTAAAGATAAAGTTTCGTTTCATGATTTTAATGGAACAGCCGAATTACTCAAAAGTATTCAAGATCAATTAGGTAAACAAATTCTAGATGTTATGACTTGCACCTATGACAAAGATTCATTAACGCAAGCATTGTATTTAGACACTCAAAATGTTTCTGAACACGATAAAATAGTTTTTATCAAAAGGAAAATTAATCCTAATGATAGTTATACATTTTGTGAATTTAAAGATGCTAATGACGAGAAATACGAGTATTTAGATGTGACAATGAATGATATTATTGAAATTATAAAATCGAAATATATAAGAAAATGTGTTATACTATACGCCAATGGATCCATGAAACCATTAGAAATTATTGATACTACTATTGATAAAAATAAAGGAAGAATTTTAATTAAAAATAGTGATGATAATATTTCAGATATTGAATATTTGAATATTATCAATATATTAAATGATCTTGAGAATGTTCAAAATAAAGAACAAGTTTTATCTGATTATTTGCGTTCTGCCGGAACAAATTATTTATATGCAAGAAAAGAAACTGATTTGATTATTATTAATTATATTTGTCAAACTGTTGGCACTATTAAGAATGAACCAATGTCAACTTTATTGACTGATATATTTTTAGGTGATGCTATTATCTGGTTGGAATCCAAGATGCAATATGATGAAAGAATATTAGACCTAACTCCAGAATTATTGACTAAGATTCTAGATGTTGTTGATAAAAAGAATTTCAGACCCAAAAATAAGATATTTTTTAATATTTACAGAGAATTATTGTTTGAAAAACAATAATGGATCTATAAATATCTTTAGTTAATATCGAAGATATTAACTTAAGATGTTTTCAGAGAATTATTGTTTGAAAAACAATAATGGATCTATAAATATCTTTAGTTAATATCGAAGATATTGACTAAAGATGTTTTCTGAGAATTATCTCTTTGAAAAAATAACTGATTATATAATATAATGATGAATGATAACATGTATATGAATATGAATCAACAACAGCAACAACAACAGCAAATGGCATTAGCTCAACAACAACAACAGAATAATGCTTTGTTGAATAAATTATTTGAGGGAGCCACTGTTAATAATGGTCCAATTACTGGAACACCTATCGCACAAGTTCGTAAAAATAAAGTAGAACAAAAAGTAGAACATTATAAAGAACCAACTGAAACTGAACAGGATCGAGACACTATAAAAAAACTGGTTAAGAATATAAATCATGATTTGGAGGAATTTGAACCATCAAAAACTAATTCCGAAGAAGATGATGAAACCAATCATGATACCGATACTGAAAAAGAATTAGACAATCATACAAAAAAAGAAACATCTTCTACATATATTCCCAATTTTGTCAAAGAAGGAATACTAATTATAATTATCTATGTTGTGTTATCTCAAGAGTATGTTAGAAATGCCATAGGAAAGTTTATTACATATATTAATCCAGATGAGACAGGAAAGGTTCAATTAATTGGATATATTTCATACGGAACCATATTAGCATTTGTATATTTATTTTTTAAGCATTTTGTAGTATGATTTGAATTCACCAGATATATTTTTAACTTCAAAACATATTGTGAAATGTTCATCCCGTTTTGTAAACAAAATTTTCATTGTTTCCAATTCAAATACTTCTATATCTTTGTCTTCAATATGAGAATGTGAAGTCATTGATAAATTTGGGAATTGTGTATCAGAAATTGGAATGAGTGTTGTGTATAATATCATGGAATCATCAACAATATCATAGGTTGTTGATTTCTTAAAATATGTATCATTAATTCTGACTAAATCTCTAAAATATAATTCCTCAATATGAATCGATTTCGATTTCGATTTTATTTTTGATTTTATCTTAGATATTTCTTTTTCAGAATATAATTGTGTTGTAATACATGTTTTAGTTACCGCACAATTTGGATATATATGAATAATAGTAGATTTAGCTTTTGATAATAATTCTTGAATCTTATCCATTGCAATATGATAAGAATGAGTATTGAATTTAAAATAATATATTCAATTTTTTGTAAATCTAAGCCAAAACGAGAGTCTGTCCAACTAGATTTTTTTCGAACTGATTTACATTATCAGTATCTTGCCATGTTATATCAGTTATTCCATCTTTTTTGATGGTAATCCCTGTGAGATATTTATAAAACGGGGAAGCCAAATTAAACATATAATCAACTTCAATAGCTAACACAGCTTGTCTATTTGTATAATCAATACTTACAAACACAACAGATTGTCCAGTTATTGATCGATACACTAGCTTGAAAAAATAATCTAGTGTAAAGCCAAATTGTTTTGACAATGCTTCAAATTCTGAAGAATAATTACATAACAATTGGATTGTTGTAGGAGCAGGAGCACTAACCATTCCTGTTTTAACAACAGGTTTTCTTCTTTTTTTACATGCATCACATAACCAAGCGAACATTATATTATATAATAGTAAAAAATTTATAGATCATCAACATCAATTTCACTAATATTTAACATTTCTTTAATACTAGAATCCGTTTGTATATTACTTAAATTCAATTTGGATGTCAAATTAGAAATGGCATTAAAATATTTTAACATTAACATTCTTAAATATGACCAATTAATTAAAATATTACATGCATTTTGATTTATTGTTTCTTGGTGATTAAATAATGATTTGTTCATCTCATTAATTATAAATAATTGAATATAAGTATTAACAAGATTAATAACAAATGATAATTTTGCATCATTATTCCATGCTTTAGGTTTCGGTGGATCATTTATAGGTTCTATTGGTAAATCTCTATCATGATACAAATTTAAAATTGTTTCTGTTGTGGGTTGTATTTTTTGCAATTTTAATGTAATATTAAGTGCTGGAATATCAACACGATATATTAAATGTCTAGATTTTGGTATTCTTCTAATCATAATATTTTTATCTTGATCACATGTAGTATCAGATTCTATAGTTACAGTAGCAGAATATATATCTCTATATTTTTCGTGTTGTGTATATTTAATTGGAATTAAAGCATCACAAACCATTAATGAAAAACTGGTTGGATTCGTTGTTAAATATTTTGGAACCTCAAACAATATAAAATATTTATTTTCTTTATTTTTGTATACATCACCATTGATTTTTGTCATACGATAAACTTCATGATATTTTTCAGGAATAAATATATTTTTATATTCATATGTTAAATAAATTTTACGATTGATAAATTCTATTTCACTCAATTGATCAGAATATATTAACATTAATATAGTAGATCTATCATAAAATGAATTTTTTAATATATTCTCTTTTAATTTTGTAATATTGGATGAATCTTTCCATGTTACATCCACATCACAACCTCTCATAATACTACCAACTTTTCTAATACAGTCTACTCGAGCGAAACTGATCCCAGTTAAATATTTACTAGATGGGTCTCCTAATTCTGGATTTATTGATGATACCTCTTCTAATCTTACCTCTTTATTAATGTAATCAATCTCGATGTCTGTTTGTTTATAAAAATATGTTATAAAATTTATAATAGAACAATTACATTGTTTTAACAATGTAACAAATTCAGTTGAATATTGAAGTATAAATTGATTACCACCGTATAATATTCTGTTATTTTTTTGTCATATTTTTGATATTTCCTGAAATAGTTAGTCATTATATTATAACTAAATATAAAATTGATATTTATATATAAATATATCAAATTGATTATGAAATATCTGTCAAATCATCATTACATAAAATTTCCATCATGTTGCCAATAGACTTTTTTTCTTCTATATCAGTCATATATATATTATTGAACTAGTAGTCCGATATTTGTTTTGATAAAAATCGAAGATTTTTCACTTTCTGACATATATTAACACAAATCAGGTATTAATTCTTTTATTACATCATTTTCATATTGTTTCTTTTTTCGTTCAATATTATCTATTTTTCGTTGCATAACATTTATTGCAGTTTTATGATCCACTACACTTCTTTGCATTTCGTCATCTTGTCTAGTTTTGAGAATAGCTTCCAATTGTCGTATTTTTAATTCTCGTTCAGCTATTTTATCTCGACATCGTTGCTGTTGTCTAAGTAAAAAATCATAACATAAAAGTTCCATCATATCATTAATAGAATCAGTTTTTTTGATTTCTGACATATAATATTTATATTGAAAAAAAATTGAATAATTAAATTTATATATCAAATATATCATATGAATTGTTTTAACATGACAACAACATCAGAAGATTTATACTGTCCAATAAGTAAACAAATATTTTGTAATCCAGTAATAGCGAGTGATGGTCATACATATGAAAAAGAATCGCTTGAAAAATGGTTGTCAACAAAAAATACTAGTCCCATGACTCGTGAACCTTTGAAAAGAGAATATTCCGATTCCGATTTGATTAAGAAATTTGTCGATCAATATATCGAAAATAATCCTCATCTAAAATCAGAAATTTACAAACCAGCTTTTACTGTTGAGAATTTGAAAGACTTAGAAATAATTATTAATAATTCTGAAACTATTTCCTTAAAAAATTTATCCAACGAATATATTGCACAACTCATAATAAAATTTGATACAAATGTTCTAATTAAACTTATCAATAAATTAAATAATCTTGAATATCAATATCAAGATAATTGGAAATTAATACATTTTATTTGCAAATATGGAAATCCCAAAATAATAAAATATATTCTTGACAAAAATATAGACTTGGAATGTCAAACTCTTAAAGGAATGAGACCAATCCATTTTATTTGTTCGCGTAAAGATCTTTCAATTGATACTTTAATCGATATTACAAATCATGAAGTTAATGTTAGTTGTTCTACCATTGCAAAAATTAGACCAATTCATTATTTATGTGAACACGGATCAGCAACAATGATTAAATATATGATGAGTATTGGAACGGATCTAGATTGTGTAACTAAATCAGGCATGTATCCATATGATTATCTTATTAAAAATAAGAAAAATATCCCACCTGATCTCAAAAAATTCTTATTAAGTCTCAAAAAAAATTGATAAATTATTTGTTTATATTATTTATTTATATTTGTTAATCAACTTATAATGTTATCCATTGAATATCTCAAACCGTTTGGCGAGATATCAAAACATAATAATGCTCTATTTTTTTTCAATGGATTAGTTAGAAAAACAGACAATGAAACTCGTTTATCTAACGCTATTGTATCGATTCTAAATGGAAAATATCGATTATTAAACAGATTCGAATTTTTACATGATATCGATGTTATAGTTTACAATTCACCAGAAAAATTATGTAGTATATTTCTCGATTCATTAAATAAATTCTCACTTAGTGAATCCGAAACAATTCAAAAATTAATTACTGAAACTTCATATTCAAATGAGGTATTCTTCAAATCGTATAATAATTTTACAATGAATTCATTATTATTAAAAAAATTATTATTCAATTACAAGAAATATTTTACACTCAAAACAGATAATTCTAAAAATATCATCAATATATATTTGAAATATACATATTATTGTAATGTTATCAATAAAAAATATAAAGTAAATAGTGATGAATTATATTTGTATGAACTTGTTCTAAATTCTTTCAAGAATATCAATGAACTTATCGAACTATTCAAAATCTATAACAATTATAAATTTATGTCTAATTTACTTACAGATAATATTAGAGATAATTTCTTCAATCTAGATTTGTCAGCAATAATTGTGTCATCAACTGTTATCAATAGTGAAACGGTTATCAAAATAATATTTGAAACAATTAATAAAAATATTGTTTCTTTACAATCTAATAAAGACGGTTGTTTTAGAGGCGAAGCCTCTAAAACAAGCGTTGAAATAGCTTCGTCTAAAAACGAAGCTAGTTTTAACGATGTTGATAATATTATTAGATTAGTTAGAATGGCATTGGATTTCTACGATAAATCATTAGTTATGACACAATATCTTAAATATATGCAAAATAGATTACTTGACAATTGTAATATTAAAGTAGAAAATGCTTTGATAAATGTATTCAATGTTAATGATGACACTGAATTATATATCAAAATGAGAAATTGTGTCGATGATATTAAAATGAGTCAAGAAATTACTCGAAAATTGCACAATTCAACAAGATACATTCTACTTAGAAATTGTTGTTGGGATAATAAAGTAGGTAATCTTAGAAAATTTTCGGATCATATTAAACATCAAGAAACTTCTAAATATTACGATGATTTGAATACATTATTAAAAAATTCTGAATATAATAAAGAATTTAAGAATCGTGATCTATTAGTTGATTATGATAACAGTAATGGAATAGTTTCATTAACATTAAATGAAAAATTATATCGATTTAATGCTACATTAACCCAAATTCTAGTTATTAATGTAATTTGTAAAGGTCAAATTAGTGCAGCTAATTTATCAAGTGCATTAAATATTTCCCTAAAACTATTATCCCCAATACTAAACAGTCTCTTGTCAATTAATTTGATTGAGAAGGATTCAGGATCCAAAGATAACAAAGATATGAATTTTAATATTAATGCTAAATTTAATCGAACAGACGATTATATATGTTTAATAACAGAATTACAAAATATTAATTCTAAAAGAGAACAAGTTAATATGTCAGAATTACGAGCCAAAGTTATACAATTATTCGTTGAGAAACAACAACTGACCAAACAAGATCTAATTCAAGTTGTCAAGCCAAATATTCTAGATGGACTACTTGATACTCTTGTTAAAAATAGTGTTATCTCAAAATTAGATGAAACTACTTATTGTTATAATAAAATGGAAGATGATTCGGAATCAGACGATGAAAAGACAGATCCTAAAATCGATACATGTTTATCGAATTATTTCAAAGAGGGAAATTATGGAAATGTTGACGAAATTCATGAACACCTTGTTGAAGAACTTGACACAACAATCACTAAAGCTAATCTCAAAAAAATATTGGATAATATGTTAGAAGAATCCAAAGTCAAAATAATTAAAGATAATGAATATTGTCATATTAAAGCCATTGTTGATGATAAGAAAGAATCTGATGAAGAATCTGATGAAGAATCTGATGAAGAATCTGATGGAGATTCTGATAATGATTCTGATAATGATTCTGATAATGAATCAAAAGAATCTAAAAATTCTGAAGAAGAATCTAATAATGATTCTGATAACGAATCAGAAGAGTCTGAAGAATCTGATGATGAATCTGATAAAGATTCAGAACATGAATCAGATAAAGAATCTGGTTCAAATTCTGATTCAGAAGAATCTGAGGAAGTCGAAAAAATAGAACCAAACAAAGATAAAGTAATTAATCTACAAGGAATGATAGAATCCAAGTTCCAAGAAATATTTCAAAGTATTATGAATAAGGATAAGTCAATTCTTGATATATATAAAACGGAAACTACTGAGATAATTTCATCTGAATCTGAATCAGAAATTAGTTCTTCAGATTCTGACACTAGTAGTGAAAAATCACAACCAAAATTATCAATACAAAAATCCTCTAAATCAGAAGATGTTCCAAAATTAGAAACTAAAGATGTTCCAAAATTAAGACCATTAAAAGTTTCAAAAATAAAATCAAAGTTAGAAACATCAGAAGTTCAAAAATTAGAACCCATATTAGAAACATCAGAAGTTCAAAAATTAGAACCCATATTAGAAACATCAGAAGTTCAAAAATTAGAACCTGTGTTGGAGACACAACAAGTTCTCAATCCAGAATCCAAGCTAGAAACATCAGAAGTTCCAAAATTAGAATCCAATCCAGAAACATTGGAGGTTCCAAAATTAAAAGTTCTAAATCCAGAACTCAAATTAGAAACATCAGAAGTTCTAAATCCAGAACCCAAATTAGAAACATCAGAAGTTCTAAATCCAGAACTCAAATTAGAAACATCAGAAGTTCTAAATCCAGAACCCAAATTAGAAACATTAGAGGTTCCAAAATTAGAAGTTCTAAATCCAGAACCCAAATTAAATAGAATAGAAGAACTAGAACATATTATAACAATCTATTTTAGTGAAGGTTACGGAGGAGGAGAAAGAGGAGGAGAAGGAGTAGGAATAGATAATCTGACTGATGAAACATCCAAAAAGCTCAATGGATCAGTAGAAAATATCATAGCATATATTAAATCAGAGAGAAGTGATTATGATTCACACGATTCATTAAATCACGATGTTAATCTTGCATTAGAAAATCTTGTTAAATTCAAATTAATAAGTAAGGATGGAGACAGATATAAAGCTATTGGATCAGATTTACCAGAAAAATCTTTATCAGTTGATGAATTATCAACTAATATTGAAGATAATAATTCTGAAGCATCTAGTTCCAATAATTTAGGCAATATGATTGATGCTACTATCAAACCTATACCTGTTCAAACTGTTAAAACAGTCCCTAAATCACAGATTAGATATAAAAAATTTAAGGATCCGATTAATGAGACATCAAAAAAACCTTCAGATAAACCCAAAGATATGTTTAGTTATCGAAACGCTAAAGATATTAGTTTCAATGGTAAGAAACAAACTAAATAATGTCATCTTTTATTTTTCCTTTATCCATGACTATAATTCTGTTAAACAAGTCCATTATTTTATCATCATGAGTTACGATTAATATTGTTTTATTATGTAAGTTCTTAATCATATTGATGAATATATTTCGATATTCATCATTCAAATTACCAGATGGTTCATCCATTAAAATTATCTTTTTATCCTGAATAATGGATCGTAATATATATATAATTTCTCTCTGACCTCCAGATATATTTAATCCATCTTTTCCAACTTGGGTTTCTAATCCTTGTGGGAAAGATTTGAAGAAATTATCAAGATTGAATTTTGTAATAATTTCATTGATTTGACTCGGATCATAATCTGTTCCATATATTATATTTTCTAATATTGTTCTATTGAATAGTTTTGGATTTTGAGGAATATAACTAATAATAGAACTAATATCATTATCTTTGATTGATTTATTTCCGATTAATATATCACCTTCATATTTGGTCACTCCAGATAATACTTTCAAAATAGTGCTTTTTCCTGAACCTATTTCACCGACTATTCCAATAAGATCACCTTCATTAATTAATAAATTAAAATTATCAAATATTTGTTTATCTTCATATTTAACATTGATATTTCTAAGTTCAATATCATATTTATTAACTTCAAGTTCAGGAATTTCTTTATTTATTGTTGTGAAATCATCGAAATATTCTTGCAAGTGTCTATAAATTCCAACATGCGATGAGATATTATGTAATTCGTATATCATAGAGTCATAATGTTGGATCAATGTTAAGACCATAAAGAAGATACCAACTAATATTGATTTATCGATTTTATTATCATAATATAATTTCATTCCCATTCCATTTAGAATTATCATAACAATAAAATATGCTATAAAAAATACGAACTTTAATTGTCCATTACATAAGTCTTTATCTGACATATGAATATATAATTCATTTTTCTTACTTTCAATTCGATCCAATTCTTCTTTTGTCATTCCTGCAACAATGACAGGATCAATATTATTAAATATATCATATATATCTTCACAAAAATCATCAACTTTAATTTCATTATGTTGTGTTTTAGTGAAACAATTATTACTCATCTTGATCAATATGATAAATACTAATATTAATATAGCCAATGTTATAATTCCAAAATAAGTATCAGCTGAAGCAAAATAATATGAGATACCTAATGATATCAATATTGGAGGAATAACATAAGAAGTTATCATATAATAAATATGTCTCATATCAAGTATTTTCTTTAATTGTAAAATTAATTCATTACTATTTAGTTCGTGTTTAGTTGTTTTAACGGATTTAATAACTTTATTTGATAATTTTTTTATAACGGATAATTCCATTTTTGGAAATGCATATGCATCAATTGTATCACACAGGTAATATAATATTTCGGAAACAATGTAAGGTAATACTACTATTAAAATACTAACAAAATTAAAATTACTATCAGGTATATTAGTAGCAAAATCACCATACATACGAGGGAAAAATATACCCCCAACAATATATCCTACAATTAATAATAATGCACCTATTAAAATTGTTTTATTTTCAAGAATTGTATCTATTATGATACTATTAAAATTATCTTCTTTATTGTTTGAATCATGATTCATATAATAATATTAATAACTATAATAATAATTTTGATTTTTTTTGTTGAATTGGATATGATAATTTTTTGGGATAGAGCCGAAAAAATTGAATTAATATTTCTATATGACTTTATTAGTATAATATTATACATAAATATGTCAGAAGATTCTAAAATCAAGTCTCTTTTTTGTTTGATGGATCCTGAGAATAATTCTGATTCTGAAAATAATGTTTTAATGTTTGATGAGAATACTTGTCCAAGTAATTCAAATGAGAACATTTTCTTAGATCGTTTAAATGATTGCACTGGCTCAAATTGTCTAAACTCTTTGGATGATTACAACTTTGGAGTATCTGATGAAAACATGGCGATTAATTTTGTTAACATTGGAGAAAATCAGATATATCTTAGTGAAGGTGAAATTAAAAATCCATTTTTCGTTAGCATTACAGGAGGAACATTATCAGAATTATCTTACAAAGAAACTTTCTCAACATACAAAACATTATATGTTATGTGTATGAGAGATAATTTTACTGAATCTGATAAACTATACAAAATTTATGATCCCATTGTTAAAATAAAAGATTTGAAAAAAATTAAAGATGAATTTGCTCTACATAAGGCACCAATGTTAATGCTAAGAAATTTCTACAATAAGAATAATTGTTTGTCTGTTGATAGTGATCATTTGAAGATAATGTTTGATGATTGTGACGAAATAGGGAATGTTTTAGTTCTTCCTATGTTTGAATTAACAGAAAGTCAAGCATTGTTATATATTTCAATGTATGATAACAATAATGATATTAGTTTTGTGTCAAGAATTGTTCAACTATCGAATTATTATTATCGTGATTTTAAGGAACCAACAATGAATCAATTTTCATTATTTATGAATAATCTCAAAGAGGCACAATTTTGGAGTGATATTAGAAATTGCAATATTAATATGACCGAATTATTTAAAAGAAGAATGTTTGTTGCAAAAGATGTTATGCATAAAAATATTCTCGCGTCAATATTGTCAAAATCTAAAAAAGAAGTTAATGGTATTTTTGAAACAGAATATCTAAGTGAACTTCAACAAGAACCTGAAAAATATAATAAATCTAATTTGTTAACTGCTCTCAAATTAAGTAATAAAAGAACATATTTTATAACTAATAATGAAAGTTTAAAATTAACAAAAGATGAAGTTACTAATATCATATTATCAATTGAAACAGAAGAAGAATTATATCACACATTCAATAATTTATTGATTTCAAAAGAATATTGTCATTTAGTATTAAATAATTCTCGTGTATTGGATAAAGTTAAACCATTGTTAGATAAGTATTTTCCAATTTACAGTGTATTATTTGCATACGCTTGGGCATCATTGACAATCGAAGAAAATATTCTCAATACATATGTTTCAAAAAATGATAGAATTGTGTTTGATATTGAAACAGCTTCTAAATTGCCTTCATTTCCGATATGTGAAAATGATCTTAAACAGAATCCATATTTTTCTGTTTTTGTAGATGACAAGTTATTAGATATCACCAGAAATTTTATGAGTTTAAATCTTGATGTTGAATCATCAGGAGTTTGTAATCTAGAAACATTTAAATGGAGATTAAATCTGTTTATCTCAGGAAATCCTGATAAAAATGTATTTGATGGATTAAATTGGGAAAACTATGCGATATCAGGTAGTGTCATTCCTGCTTGTCTGCAAAAACAAACACCATTGTTAAAATTATTAGATTATAAAAAGAAGGAAGACAAATGGTCTATTTTCTTTGATAATTATTATTTGAATTCTGATATTGATATGATGTGTTATGATAATTCAATATTTGGATATGTAAATAAAGTTGATATTGTTGTTAATACAATATCAAAGAATTGTGATGTTCCAAAACAAGAAATAGAAATTGTTCCAACTAAGACAACCAGTATTATTATTACTAAAAACTTTATTGAAGAAATAAAAGACGATTTTAATGATCAAAATAATTCTAAATTATCAGTCAATGAAATTATTGAACAATTAGGATCAGATGAATTCAAACAATATTTGTATACTGATTATTATGTTATTCAAAAGAAAAAGTTTAATAAAGAACTGATTAAAGAATCCGATAAATATTTACGCATTTACACCAAACTCGCTTCTATTGATGATATCAATATTATGTTATTTGCTAATGAAACTATTAAAACAAATTGTAAAGATATGTCAGATAGCGAAGTATATCTTTTCACCAATGATTTAAGAACAAATGAGAATAAAGTAGTAGATAGTAAAAATTATCTATTGTTGAAAATTGTTGAAAATGTTAAATACAAAATCAATACTAAAAAATTAAAACGATCAATTGAAGTATTCAGATCACGAACCCCTGAATTCTTTTCTGTAGTAGCCCATTTTCATCTACCATGTGTTAGGGCATATTATACAGGATATAATGTATACTTATTGCCAAGCAATATAACTGCGATGCAAACAGGTATCAATATCGATTATAAATATTTTGCAAGTGTTAGAGATCCTGTTGAAATTCTCAACAAATATAGAATGAGAGGATTTGGAACATTATTATCAAAATTAGAATTAGAACATGTTATTGAATATAATCTTAAAATAGATGACGAAAATGTTAAAATTTTAAAGAATACTCAACACGAAATCTATAAGTCTTTGGGTTTCAAAAAATTATCAGATAAAATATATTTACATTCTGATTATGAAGATAAAACAAAATATATTGTTTCCCAAAATGATCTGATGAAATATTATGAAACCACTTATCAATATGATCCATCAACATATGGATTTATGATATATGTATTTAAAGCCATCGATAAGAATGGTTCACCAATACCATATAAAAAATGGTTATCTAGCACTTATTATGAAATGCATCATCAATTACATAACAAGATAAAAAAATCAAAATCTGATCACGATTTATGCAAAGAGATATTAAATTTAGTTAAGGAAAACTATGAATCTAATGCGATGACCAAAGAATTTATTATGAAAAAATTCCCCCAATATAATAATATTAGTTCCATAATTGATAATTGTGTTAAGAAAGATAAATTAATCTCATTTTATGATAAATATTATCTACCAAAAACTCAGGTATCACAAGATATTATCATGACACTTCTAAATGGTAATGATATATGGGAGCTCAATCGACATCAAATATTATCAAAACTTTCAGGATTCATATGTAAACAAAAAACTCTAAATCTATTGTTACAAGAATTGGAGGATGTTGATGTATATCATTTCTCTAAAAAAGGAGTATATATAACTTATGAAAAATTATGTCAAATATTCAATCAATTAGATCCTCAAAAAATATATACTTTTAACGATATTAAAAATCATCTTGGTAAATATCGTATTGTATTCCAAAATTTGGAAAATCTAATAGATTTTCTAGATGGAAATTTAGGTTTAAATATGACATTCAGTAATGGAGTTTTTAAATTTAATAATTATAAAGAAGAAGCTTCAGGTGTTGACGAAGAAGAATTAGAAGACTCACTTGTATCTACGATGAAAGATGTAAAATCAAATAACTCTAAAAATGCTAAAAAAAAGCCTGATTCTTGGTTTTCTGATAAAGAAGAACAAGAAATGCCCAAAATGAAACCTGATTCTTCCGATGAAGAATCAGAAGATGAAAAGCCTCAAAAAAAACCTTCTGAAAGTAAAATTTTAGAAGCATTGAAAGATCAAAACTCATTAGGAGCTTTATTGAATAAAAATAAATATTTAACACATGACTCATTTAAAAATTCCAAAGTTGTAGATCAAATGGCACAAGATGAAGATATCATCTTCGTTAACGACAATACAATCGTCTCTGTAGATCATATTAAGGAATTTTTAGCTGATGAATTTGATTGTGATAAAGATGATTTTCTATATGATCACTCGTATAAAGAAGTAGCCAACAAATTTAAAATTAAGTTTGGAATAGAACTTACTGAACCCGCATACGAGATGTTTCCGTTGTATATGAATTAATTTTATTTGATAAATGTATTATAACATACCATACATGTGCAAATTGAACTTGTTGGTTCATCGGCTGAACGCATTTGCATCTGAATAATTCTGAACTTCCGTTCCCCGCATTTAGCACATTTATACAAATCTGTTGTATTAATATTATTGGTGATCTCATCTTGTTTTTGTTTCTTGATAATAATATCTGACCAATTTTTAGGATGCAATAATTCAGGAGGTAAGAATGCTATAAAATATGGATTGAGTAATTTATCTAATATGTTAGATAATAAAGTTGTATTATTAATTAATTTATTTGTTGTATCTAAATTAACACATAAATTATGTAATTGATCATAATAAATATTTTCAACAAAATGATATTCGAATTTGTTAGTTATAATATAGACTAATGCAAACTCAAATAATCCGCTTTCTATTTTATCAACAATATGTTCATGTTTTATATATTTTTTAAATTCTTTTCTGGCTAAGTCTCGGTCTATACTATCGACTGCTTTACAAAGAAGTTTATATTTGATATCAGAACTGTTTTTAGTTTTGAATCCAAAACTTGCAATGTAATCTTTTTCTCTGAATTTACGATCACCGACCTTTAATGATTTTTCATGGCATTTGTCATAGAATTCAGTCATATTACTGTTAGAAATATTGCTATGTTTAAGTTTTGACATAATATAGGTATGTAGAAAAATTGATAAATTAAATTTTTGAAAATCAATTTTTTCATTAGTATTATTATAATGTCATTGTATGATAAAGATGATGTAAGCCTACTTTGTAAAAATATAAAAGATATTCAAAAAGAAGTTGATAAAGAAGTGTTAAATGTTCTCGAACCTAAATTGCAAGAAATGAGAGAAGTTTATAATACTATTCTAGAGTATATTAAAAATCATAAAAGAAAATTATATGGAGGATTTGCATTAAATCTTTTAATTATTAAACAAGATCCGTCTGATGCAATTTATGATGTTAATGATAAACCACCAGATATTGATTTTTACTCGCCTGAACCGCTTCAAGATGCTGTCAACATTTGTAATATTTTATATCAGAAAAAATTCAAATATGTTAGAGCATCAGAAGCACAACATTCGGAAACTTATAGTATTTTTGTTAATTTGCACACTCCATATTGTGATATTTCATATGTTCCAAAAAATATTTACAATAAAATGCCTTTTGAACAAATAGATGGATTTTATGTTATTCATCCCCATTTTATGTCAATCGATTATTTAAGAATGTTATGTGATCCTATAATTAGTTTTTGGAGAATTGAGAAAGCATTTACACGATTTTGTCTTTTACAAAAACATTACCCATTGCCCCATAATAATCATTCATTAAAATTTGACAAACCATCAGGAGATGTAGAAATAGGACTAAATATTGTTTTTGATTTCTTACTTAAGAAGGAAACTACGATCACTGTAGGATTTTATGCCCATAATTATTTCTTAAATGAAAGTAATTTGAATAATAAAAAGATTCAACAACTTAATATACCATTTTATGAAATTATTTCAGTTGATTATCGAACAGATTGTTTAGAATTAATCGATAAACTCAAAAAAAATGTTGTAATTTCAGGAAAAATTAATTATCAAGAATATACTCGATTCTTTCAATTCACAGGATACACTGTTGAAATATTTGTTGAAGATACTTTAATAGCAATCATATATGATCATAATAAAAAATGTTTTCCATATCAAGATGTTCCTGCAATCAAGTTTTCTGAATCAGATAAAAAACTAGATTCAAATATAAGACTTGGAACTTTTAGTATGTGTCTGTTATATGGAATGGTTGGAATTATTCGAGCGAGAATATTCGATGACAATGACGAAAAAGAAATTTATTATACTCTAGTCTCACATTTCATTGATATACGAAATTATTATTTCAATAAAAACAAAAAAACATTTTTGGATAAAACCATATTCAAAGATTTTGTTGTGAAATGTGTTGGTAAAACAATCAAGCCTGATGTTGAAAAGCGTCTCAAAAGTATCAAGAGACGAAAAGAAGGAAAAGCTTTTACTTTCAACTATGAACCAGCCGAACAAAAAGATAAACCTCTTGGAAAATATGTATTCCCTAATAGTTCTGGAAATCCTATTACTAATCCTAAATATCTAAAACTCAAAAGTGAAGAAGAGTATAAGAAGGATGAGGAAGATAATGAAGAGGAAAGCGAAACTGAAATCAAGAGTAAATAATGATATAATTCTAAATTCTTTATTTATAATATAATGAATTTCAAAATAACTGGTTCATTAGATTCAAATAATAATCCAAGATTTCCTCCCAAACTTGGTTCCATAGTAGTAGTAGAGCATCCAGAATATATAAATAATTTATTTATTGGAAGTGTATTCAAAAATATTTGGAATAATTCAGCTAGTGTCATATTATTATTAAATAATCGAAATTATAATGAACGCATATTAAACTACAAACATCTTGTTCCTGCCAATACCTCATCGCGAGGTTTATTTTTATTATTGCCAAAATATTCTTGGAAATATGTCAATCTAGATAAGTTAAGTGGATTATTTTCTGGAAATATTGCCCAAATTCATGATAACATTAAAAATGAATATAAAACCTTATTAAATTCAGATTTTATCCGTCCAGTTAAACAAGTAGATTTAACCAATGAAGCTATTTATTCTGCCCCTGACTTGGAAAAAGAAAACTGTGTAGGTGAAGACGATTTCAAAGATAATAGTTTACTAACAGATAAAGGTGAATTGCAAATGGATGATTTATTTAAAGAACGAGAAATTAATAAAATTCTATTTAATACTAAAGAAACTTTTCGTCCTATCAATGATCAGATTAGAAAATTATTGAAAAACAAATTAGAACTGTCTGAATCAATTCCTAAAGAAGAACAAAAAATCATAGTTAATAAAAGTGTTGCCATTAGAAATATCATCGAGAATAAAGAAGATGAACTCAATGAAGGTAAAAAAATTATTGATTATTTATTGAATAATATAATCAAGAAAGAAACCAATGGAATTAGAATATTTGGAGATCTCAAAATTAGTATCTTTAATGGATATGTTCACATTGCAAGACGAGGCATTAAAATAGACGATGTTATTACCAAAGAAATTGTTCCAAATCTAAAATATTTTAGATGGCAATATGGAGTTCCTATCGATTATGATACTCTGAAATATATGTTATTTCAAAATAATTTGCAACATGAAATGACTCAAAATGTTGAACAACAAAAAGAAGCTGAAGACATATTCTCTCAGGAGTATATCATAGCATTGCAACCTCAACCTAAATATCAAATATGGGTGTTAAAAAGATTACTTATAGCATGGTATGCCGATGAAATGCTTCAATACAATATCAGAAAAATCAAAATATTAATTAATCAATGGAGAGCAAGATGTGATAAAAGTTTCAATGTGAACTTTGGAATTTTACCATCTATTGTAGTTTATCCTAGATATGGTAAAACAAGTGCTAAAAATGTCCTAACAAGATTATCTCATTATTTCTTATTATATCAAAATACAGGATGGAATTGTAGCACGCCAAGTTATTTCATCAAAGTAAATGAATTACTTTGGTATACTAATGGAAGTATTGATTTGAAATTATATTTCAGAAAATCAGCTAAAGATTATAAAGGTAGTGTCAGAAATCATAGTTTCGATAAATATTTCACACACTTATTGAGTGGAGAGAGATTACTATATCCTTTTTGACGCGGGGGAAGAATAAAAAATGAAGTTTTTTATTCTCAGCGGATAAGTTAGGCTAAAGCCTAACTTATCTCGCGATGCCCGCGGACAAGCAGAGCTTGTCTAAATTCTTATTTTGAAAAATCAAAGATTTTTCAAAATAAGAATGGCTTGCCACTATAATGAACAATATTATGTTCATTATATTGTTTATAAAAAATTATCACCATTGTTAGTGATTTCAAATTAACAGAATAAGAATTCTATTTCTTGAATTTCTTCTCGAATTCTTCTTTGCCTCCATGCGGTTTATACAAGTATTCATCATTTAGTTTATCTCTAAATTTATCAAATTCAACATTCATTTCTTTATTGCCTGCTTTAACATCAGATAAAATAGCAAACATGTCCAATAACTTGTCTAGATTATCATATCTATCATCATCAAACATCAATCCAATAATCTTCATGGGAACTCTTTGATTATATCTCATATATACTTCGTTTTTATATTTGGGATCTTCTTTTCTTTTTAATTCTTGCATCCAAGGTTGTTCAATTAATTCAATCATTTCTTGAATGGCATATAATAAATTAGTCATTTCATCTTTGGTTGGAATAGCTGTTGGAGTCATATTGACATAAAATTCTTCACGATGTTGTTTTAATTGTTCTTCTAAGGGTTTTGATTCAAGTTCATCAAGTTTTTTACTGTCCATGATGTGTATATATTATTGAAACTTTAAATAAATATTATTTTTTTCACGAATATATTCTAAAACTTTATATTTACTTGACATACTTATATTTTGTTCTTCATTAACTATAACATCACATAATGTCTTGAAAAAACCAAGTCTCTTGATCTCACAATTTATGATTTCTAAATTTTCAAGTGAATCTAATCCAGAAATCTCATTTATCTTGGTATTATTACACACTAAGAGTTTTAATTTTGACATACCAGATAATTTACCAGATAATTTTTTATTATTTGAACAATCCAAATATGTTAAATTTTTAGTTACATCAAGTAATTGCAATTTATTATCCGAACAATTTAAATTAATCAATTCAGGATAACCTTGAATTTCTTTCATATTATTATTAGATATATCAAGTCTCTGTAATTTATTATGTTGGGGAAGTTTAGTTAATTTATTCTCAAAGCATGATAATTCAATTAAATTTGGAGGTAAATAAGTTAATTCTTCTAATATATTAGAACTAATATCTAATACTTCTAAATTTTTTAATACTTTCAATTCATTACCAATTTTTTGAATCTGATTATTATTTAAGAATAAATGTTTCATTAACATAAAATTAATTGGAAATCTGATAGATAAATTTGTTAACTCTAGATATGCCAAATCAAGATAATCAAAATTGTTCTTTTTATATTCATCGAATCGATACTCGAGAGTATCATGACTATCAGAATGGTAGGATTTTTTGACATTATCATTATACCAAATGGCTCGTTTGGGATCAATGTTTCGTAGAGATTTATATTTTAGATCACTAGGATAAACAACATACTTGCTCATATATAATTTCTTATAAGAAATTAATTATTCTAACTTATTCTTAATATCTTTAATTAATTGTTGTTTAGTTTTCTTCTTTTTATTAGCTTCTAGTTTAATATCGAGTTTTTTAGCAATAGATTGTAATTCGACTAGCTTCATAGTTTCATTAACTTGAATTTCTTCAGAGTCATCTGAATTATCAGAGTTATCTGATTCATCAGAATCTGATCGTGCTTCCGATATATCTTTAACATGATATTTGGTTTCAGTTTGTTCTAAATCGTCATATCCATTTAATTCCATTTCAGAATTATCTTCATACGAACTATCAGAACTCGACTTAATTTTTAAGTCTTTAGACTCTCCATCTGATCCCTCATTAAAAATCATCATTTCGTTTGAAATTTGTAAAACATTGATATCATCATATTTTTCTTTTAGTGTTTTCATGATATTATCATTGTATGCAAAAGTTTTTGTTTGTTCTGTGAAAAATGGTTCAAAAGAAGTTTCATCAAATTTAAGTAGGAATACATTCTTCTTGTAAGGAACAAATATTTCGCCTCCACAATATGATAACTGATCTTCATTAATATCAAGAATAAATAGATTGATATGTAAATAATCAGACAAATATTTCAAGACTTGATTTGTCCAAAGTCCTGAAGATAAATCCTTGCAAAAACTTTCTTGATTCCATGCATATTTAAACTCATATTTAAAAAACTTAAAAATGCAATTATATTTAGTATTTGTTGCTTCATTGATAAATCTTGATAAGAATTTTGCAATGAACATACTTTGAAAATGTTTGGATTGATATGTAAATTGTTGAATCAAACATGAAAAAATACTTGAAAATAATGATATATGGAAATTAGAAAATTGATGTTTTTCTAATTCAATTTTGTCTAGAACACCAGCATGAATATATTTGTGAAAATTATCAGAATTTGGTTTGAAGAACTCAGTTAATTTGGGCGGAAGTTTGCCTGTTTTCCGAATATCTTGAAATTTTAATTTTTCTAGTTGATCATCCAGATTGATTTTTTTTTCTGATGATAGATCAACAAAACCAATATTTTTAAATGATGATTTATTGGTGGTAAGAAATTTCAACAACGAATCTAACGATAATAATTTTACATTTAATTGATCCATAAATAATATTATATCATATTATTTATGTAATGGAAATAAATTCAATTTTTTCGAAAAAAAATTGAATTTGATAATATTCAATAAACACTTGATAAAGATTATTAAAGGTTGTGTAAATCATGGCTTCTCGAGAAACTTTCGAAGAAACCTTTGAAGGTCGGAAACCAGAGGCAACCTTAGATGAATCTTGGAAAAAAATTTCAAGAATCCATGATGTTTATTTGCGAAACTGAAAGAATGCTTCAAGATGTGCCACTTCCAAATGAAACAAAAGTTGCTCTTGATAAGTGTTTCAAAGATCTAGATGATTTGAACATTAAAACTAAAGATGATTTGACCACTGACAAAGTAGTTAGTGTAATTGTGATACTCAATAAAATTTACAAGATATTCGGCATCGAATAAAATTTATTTATTTTTTGGGTTTCTTCGATCTAGCTTTATGACTATGTTGAATAAAAATATCATCGGTATCATTCATTTGAGTATTCTCACCCTTTGATTCCATTTCATTCTTTTTTAATTCATTCTCATATTTTGCCCTGTTCAGAATATGACTTTCGGTATTAGTTAAGCGTAATTTTTTATTCAACTTCTCTGATGAAATGATCTTGAGTTCTTCAGAAACGATTTCACTTTTAAGAACTTCAGATTCTAACTCTTTCATCTGTCTTTTCTCAACACTATTAATATGTTTTGTCAGTTTGACATAAGTTTCAGGTGTCAAACTTTGAAATTTTGTTAGATATCCTGATTTATTCTTAGCAAAAACGAGATCAGGATTGTTGTCTTCGATTATTTGTTTGACTTTATTAAGATCATTTTTTGATGTTAATTTACTGATTTTTTCGGCTAATTTTTTCTTCTCGTCAAATGAAAATTTACATGGTTCGGAACTCATTATACAGATATATAGAAGCATGATTTTTAAGTTATTTTATTTCTATGTTTATGATATGATCGTAATGGATAATAAAAGTGATTCTAATGATTCTAATATAATAGACCTAACAAACTCGGATTCTGTAAATTCTGATTCAATGTCATTGAGTTCGGAATCTCCAGATTCTCATGAATCTCAGTCAAGTCCCGATTCAATATCGAGTCAAGATGAAATAGTAGAAAATATGAAGATAAATTATTCGTATCCTGATTCATCTGATCCAGATTTGCAATATAAATTATACAAGAAGCGAGAATTTTATTATCATGCCACCAAAAAGAGACCAGACATCAATGATTATAATGATATCAAAGAATATCGTGATAATATTTGTGAACGCAATTTCACATTACATGAACATCAGGCAATGTTAGCTAAATATATTAGTCCTGATACACCATATAAAGGTATCATTGTTTTTCATGGATTAGGTTCTGGAAAATGTGTCAGTAAAAATATGAGTGTTTGCGTTAACAATAAAACAACAAAAATTACAGAACTTTGGGATACGAGCATATTATATAACACGCCATTTATTAAAGATGAAGGAGAATGGGTTGAACCATTTGAAGATTTATATGTTGATTCAATTAGATTTGATGAACTTATGATACGAGGAAAAGTCAAACATATATATCGTGAAAAAGTCAATACTAGATTGCGACGAATAACATTTAATAATGGAAAAATAATTGAAATAACTAATATTCATAAATTATTAAAATATGATTGTGGATGGAGTAATGTATTTTACATTAATGATAGAATTTACACCATACAAAAAAATGAAACTATTCCAGAATTATCTATTATAACAAATATCGAATATTTTGATTATGATGATTTTGTTTATGATTTGGAAATAGAACATTATCATAATTATGTTGTTAACGGAGTTATTTGTCATAATACTTGTGTTGGAGTTTCTATTGCCGAAAAATTCAAACCAATGGTTCAAAAATATGGAACTAAAATAATAGTATTAGTTGGTGGTCCAATAATTAAAGGAAACTGGAAACATCATTTAATTAAATGCACAGGAGAAACTTATTTAAAATATCAAGATCGAAGTGTTTATATTGATGTTTTAGAAGAATCAAAACAAGAAAAAAATGCATTAATTCAGGCATTACAATATTACAAGTTTATGAGTTATAAAAGTTTTTACAAACATGTTATTGGTGAAAAAATAACTGAAAAAGTTTCTCAAGGCAAAGTCACTTATCGAAAAACAGAAGAAGGAGAATTCGAAAGAGATATTTCAGTTGATAGAATTTATAATTTGAATAATACAATTATTATTGTTGATGAAGCCCATCATTTAACAGGAAATGCATATGGTGAAGCATTGAAGTATATCATTAAAAATTCTGTTAATTTACGAGTAATATTGATGACAGGAACACCAATGAAAAACTTAGGAAGTGATATTGTTGAATTGGTTAATTTTATTAGACCATTAGATAGTCAAATGGAACGAGATAAAATTTTTTCAGGTATCAAAGGGCATTTGTTAGAATTTAAGGAAGGTGGATTGGAATATTTAAAAAACATGATGAGAGGCTATGTTTCACATGTTCGTGGAGCCGATCCATTAACTTATGCTACTAGAGTTGATATTGGAACACAACCCGAAGGATTATTATTTACTAAAGTTATCAAATGTTTTATGGAACCATTTCAAAAGAAGGTTTACAGTGAAGCCGAAAAAGAGAGTGAAGAAGATTCATTAGATAGAAAATCAGAAGCAGTGGCAAATTTTGTTTTCCCAGGTTTATCATCTGATAAGAAAGAATTGATAGGATATTATGCAGGTGAAGGATTGAATCTAGTTAAAAATCAATTAAAAATTAATCATGAATTGATCAATAAAAAATTATCTCAAAAAATGTTCGGCAACGAGAACGAAAAAGATTTAATTACTTTAACACAAGACGGAAAATCAATTACAGGAAAAATTTTAAAAATCCCATATCTTAGATTCTTCTCAACAAAATTTTATCGAGCATTAAAAAATATCAATGAATTAATTTGGGGAAGAAAAGGAGCGGGAACAGCATTTGTTTATTCAAACTTGGTTAAAGTAGGAATTTCTCTCTTCCATGAAATATTACTTCAAAATGGTTATCTAGAATTTCAAGAAGAAACCAATAACTATCAAATCTCGCCAACAACACGATGCTATTTTTGTGGAATGCAATTTCAAAATCATAAATCTGAAAAACATATTGATTATGATGACAAGAGTTCTGATATCAAAAGCAAATTACTCAAAAATTTAGATGATCCTGATCAAAAACCAATTGATAAAAAAGTAGAAATCGAATCTCATAAATTTTATCCAGCTACTTTTATCACTATCACAGGTAAATCAAATGAAGAAGCTTTAGAAGCAATGCCTGAAGATAAGATGAATATTATCAAAAATGTATTTAATAAAATGGACAATAAAGATGGCAAACATATTAAATTTGTTTTAGGTTCTCGAGTTATGGGTGAGAGCACCAGTTTGGCAAATGTTAAAGAAGTTCATATTCTAGATGCTTATTTTAATTTTGGAACAATTGATCAAGTTATTGGACGGGCTATTAGATATTGTTCCCATTACAAATTAATGAATGAAAATAATGTTTATCCAGTTGTCAATGTTTATAAATATGTGGTAGCAGTTGAAGACGGCTTATCTTCCGAAGAAGATCTATATAAAAAGGCAGAATTAAAATATCTATTGGTCAAAAAAATAGAAAGAGTTATGAAAGAAGTTGCTATTGATTGCCCTTTAAATATTCATGCTAATATGTTCAAAGAAGAAATTGAAAAATATAAGGATTGTGGAGAAGAAGGAAAAGATCCTTGTCCCGTATTCTGTGATTATACCAAATGTGATTACAAATGTGATAATGAAAAATTAAATGCAGAATATTACGATCCATCAAGAAAAATGTATAAGACAATTCCCAAAGGTGATTTAGATTATTCTACATTCACACACGGTTTAGCTAGAGATGAAATTGATTCAGCCAAAGATAAAATTAAAGAAATGTATATCACAGGTTATACATATACTATTCATGATATCTTAAATTATGTTAAAAATACATATGATGATGAAAAACGAGATCTATTTGATGAATTTTTTGTTTTCAAAGCATTGGATGAATTGATTCCAGTAACAGAAAATGATTTTAACAATTTTAAAGATACTATTATTGACAAACATAATCGTCCAGGATATTTAATCTACATTAATAAATATTATATATTTCAACCATTCGATCAGAATGAGGATGTTCCAATGTATTATCGAACTAATGTCACTAGAATTGTTGTTCATCAATTATCTCTATATAACTATTTGAAGACTAGTATGTTATTAGATCATGTCGATCACAAAAAAGAAGAAAAACCATTGATGAAAGAAGAACAACAATTTTATAATTTTGATGATGCTATGGATTACTATGATAATCGTGAAGAATATGAATATGTTGGATTCATTGACAAAGAAGTCAGCCGAAGAAAAACCAAAACAGCCGAAGAAATGCGAGATGTTTTCAAATTGCGAGAAAAACGATCCAAATTTTTGGAGAAGAAACGAGCTACTGGTATTCCTTCTCTTAAAGGAGCCGTTTGTTTCACATCTAAAAGTAAAAAATATCTAGACAAAGTAGCCGAAAAATTAGGGTTGGAAGTTATCAAAGGAGAGACCAGAATGAATGTTTGTGGAAGGATAGAGAAACAAATGTTATTATTAGAAAAATATTCTACTGATAAAGATAAGAATAAATATACTTATGTTATGATTCCTGTTGATCATCCTGCATATCAATTTCCATATAATCTCGAAGACAGAGCTAATTTTATGGTTGACAAAATCAAAAAAGAATTCGGAAACAAAATTAATATCAAAGTTGTTAAAAAGGACAAAGAGATCGATAAAAAATATCCTATATATGTCATTCATCTCAAGAATGATGATGTCAAAAAGAGTGTGGAATTTGTTGAAAGTCTTGGAGGTAAGAAAGTTAAAGATGAATGGATTATTCAGTTGGTTTGAAAATATTGAAAAAATCTTTGCTTAAATAATTAAAATCATATATAAGAATATATTATGGAAATACCTTATGTCAATACATATTTAACTACTAAAATATCATTATTTGCTAATCAAATGGATAATGATATTTATAAACATCTGAAAGAAAATTTAATTAAAAAACTTCAGGGCAAGTGTTATAAATCATACGGATATATTTCTAAAATATATAAAATTGATCAAATATTGGGCAATAATATTATTCCAGAGGATCCATCGGCTTCTGTTATTTACAATGTTAAGTTTTCATGTAAATTATGTAAGCCTTTGAAGAACACTACTATTATTGCAGAGATTAATAAGATTAATAAGAATATTATTTTTCTAACAGATGGTCCAATACATATTATGATATTTGAAGGAAATGGACATGTTAATGAAAATAATTTTGTTTACGATGATAAAATAGGTTATTGGTTAGCAAAACTAGGCGATACGCTTGACGTATCAGGCTTGGATATTGGGCAAAGCCCAATATCCAAGCGTGATAAAGGGATGAAAGTTACTAGTGGTAGTTATGTCAAAATCAAAGTCATCGAAACACGAGCAGAAAATAATTCAACTAGAATTCTTGTTGTTGGTATTATGGATAGTCTTGCATCAGATAAAGAAGTCAAAGAATTAATCAAACTCAAAGAAAAAGATGATCTAAAATTCCAAGACTATAATATTTATAGTAATCCAAAAGAAGAAGTTGAACACGAAGAGCTCGAAGAATCAGAAGAAGAATCTGAAGAATCCGAAGAATCTGATTCGAAATCCAAATCTAAAACCTCTGAATCTGATGAATCCGAGACTTAACATAAAGAAAATTCTATTTTTGTTATTAATAATGGACAAAAATAATATTTGTTCTAACTGTTCTAATCATGATCATGATTATAAGCATTGTTCTGAACCAATAACAAGTTGGGGAATAATTCTTGTTAAACATGATTTGGTATATCAAAACACTTCTACTTCTTCGCTACCCAAAACTTTAGAGAATAAAATTGGTGTTCGAATTAATTCATCTCATGAACTCAAAACTGTTTGTTCGTTAATGAATCAAATTAAATTTCTATTGATCAGACGAAAACATTCTCTCGGATATGTTGAATTTATTAGGGGACGATATGTTAAAGATAATATCAATGGAATTATTTATTTATTTCAACAAATGACACCAGATGAAATATTAAAATTAAAAACTATGGATAACTTTGAAGATATATGGTGTGATTTCTGGAATGAACCAAATAGAAAATTTATCTCAAAACGCGAATATATTGAATCAAAACAAAAATTTGACGATCTTAAAAATAAAATCGATGTTGAATTAGGTTTAGATTTTTATGTCAACAATGTGAAACCATTTTATATGTATCCTGAATGGGGCTATCCCAAAGGACGAAAAAAGAAGGGAGAAACTGATCTCGAATGTGCAACACGAGAATTTTGCGAAGAGACAGGATATAAAAAAGAAGACATCAAAATAGTCAATGATGTGGTTCCAATTGTTGAAAATATGATTGGAACTAATGGAGTTAGTTATCGACATATATATTATTTAGCCGAAGATATATCTAATAATGTTATTTCAAAAGAAAATATTACAAGTAATGAAATAGGAGACATTCACTTTTTTACATACGAAGAAACAGAACAGATTTTAAGAGAATACCATATTGAAAAGAGAAATATTACTAAAAATATTTTATTTTATTATGTTGATAAATTAACCCATTTTAATGAAATAATTGAACAGAGACCTGAACCATGGTCAACAGAAACTGATTTGATTTAGACGAAGTCTAAATCAAATCAGTTTCTATTAAAGCTTGATTTATGGAAATATGGCAAGTTTAGATAATTCTTGCAGTTTTTAACTATATATATTTTTCGCGTTTAACTTAATAAAATATTAATATATATATTTATTTATTATAATGAGTCGAGAAGCAGTAGAAAATCGTTTTACAAATATTTGTAAAGACGATATTAATTATAATTATTTTAATGATATTATTAGTAGAGTTACTTATAATTATAATATAGCTTCAAACTTTAATCGTTGGATTCTGATTAAACTTTTTAAAGAAAAATCCAAAGATTATCCTTTGTTTGATAAACAATATTTTTTGGATCTATTTAAGGCACTATCAAAAGCAAGTCGCG